>SXGU01485311.1_pt1 | contig 64286 bp, 38 predicted proteins | sample 3174531 | NCBI WGS metagenome assembly SXGU01 (sample SAMN11356863, study PRJNA531348) | freshwater metagenome | isolation source: freshwater sample F1-140 | place: China: Fuxian Lake, Yuxi | collected 2017-12-25 | reverse complement strand
TGGCGTGAATGATTCGGCGGCGCGAATGACCACCCTCCTGAGTCAGGTGCGGACCCTGATTTTGCTCATCTTCACTAAACCGTGTTCCCAATTCCACCAACTCTCGGATGCAACGTGGGCCCTCCTCCACGATAGTCCTCACGACCGATTCACGGCAAAGTCCGGCTCCGGCGACCAACGTGTCCTGAACGTGCAACTCCGTGGTGTCATCAGACCCCATGACCGAGGCAATCCCGCCCTGTGCCCAGTTGGTGTTCGAATCCGCGCGGTTTTTTTTGGTCAGGATCGCCACACGACCCCGGCGCGCGACTTTCAGCGCGAAGCTTAGCCCAGCGATACCGCTGCCCAGCACTAAAAAGTCAAACCGCCGTGTCTCAGATTGCATAAACAAGCCTAACGAAAGTCAGGTTCCCAGTCGCAAGTCAAACCCCACGGATTCTGCAGGACTCCCCAGCTATTTGGTAGGATCGCGACCCTCAACCGATCCCTTTCTGCTTCAGAAACCGTCCGGTGTGGCTCTCCGCACATGTTGCCAGCATCTCAGGCGTCCCCACCGCGACGATGCGTCCCCCACCCTCGCCCGCTTCCGGTCCCAGATCCACCACCCAGTCGGCGCTTTGAATCACGTCCAGATTGTGTTCGATCACCAACACTGTGTGGCCTGCATCCACCAACCGTTGGAAAACTACCAGTAACACTCGAATGTCTTCCACGTGCAAACCCGTTGTCGGTTCGTCGAAGACAAATAAGGTCGGTCTCGCAGCCAGATACGGTGTTCCGGTTTCAAGCCCTGGTAGCGCCCCTGAGTTGGCAAGGTGACTCGCGAGCTTGAGCCGTTGCGATTCGCCCCCGCTCAACGTGTTGATCGGTTGGCCCGAGCGCAGATAACCCAACCCAACGTCACACAAGAGTTGCAGCGCGGCCGCCGCTCGCCGTGCGGGTTTGGAGTTTGGAAACGCCTTCAATAGGCCAATACCTTCTTCAATGGAGGCTTCCAAAAAATTAGCAATCGACCAGTTGGTTCGCACTTCCACTTGGCCTGCTGCCCGTGGATCCCTGACGGTCACTTCCAAAATGTGGGGGCGGTACCGACGCCCCTGGCATTCGGGACAGCGAACAAAAATGTCGCTGAGAAATTGCATCTCGATTTTTTCAAACCCCGCTCCGCGACATCGGCCGCATTGACCGACAGCACTGTTAAAACTGAAGGCACTCGCATTGAGGCCACGCCGTTGCGCTTCTTCACTGGCGGAGAAAAATGTTCGAATATCCTCAAACGCTCCCAAATAGACTGCCGGATTGGACCGGGGTGTTTTACCCAACGGCGATTGATCCACCAACACCACGCCTCCCAAGAACTCATGGCCGGAGATCACGCCACTGGATTCAGATCCCGGGACCGATTCCTCGAGGTCGTCAGCCATCTCTTCACGGGAACCATCCGTCGCTGCTGCCTTGAACCTCAGCTGCCGTTTCAACCCAGGCAAGAGGACATCCCGAACCAGCGTGCTCTTACCCGAACCACTGACCCCAGTCACGCACACGAAACGGCCCAGTGGAATGTCCACCGTGATGCCTCGCAGATTGTTCGCCGTGGCATTGGCCAACCGCAGTCTGTCGCCGGAGAGTTCTCCCGCGTTCGTCACCGACACGCTTCGCCGTTTCGAAACCACGATCGAACGACGTTCCGTCAAATAGTCCGCCGTCAATGAACCCGTTGCCGTCCGCAAAAGGTCGGGCGCCCCCTCAAACACGATTCGCCCGCCGGATTCTCCGTGGCCAGGCCCAATATCGACCAGATAATCCGCCGCACGCATCACACTGATTTCATGCTCAATCACCACCACCGTATTTCCCGTGTCACGCAGTCGTTCTAAGACACTGACCAATCGTTCCGTATCCCTGGGATGCAACCCGACACTCGGTTCATCCAGAACAAACAAGGTGTTCACTAACCGTGTACCCAGGCAGGTCGTGAGATTGACACGCTCCGTTTCCCCGCCGCTCAAAGTCCGGGTCGGCCGATCCAAGGTCAAATAGCCCAATCCGACCTCCAATAAGAAGCCCAGCCGAGTCCGGATTTCTGAGAGTACGGGAGCCAAGGGATCCTTCTGTTTCGGAGCCAGGCGCTTCGTTATTCGATCAATCCAGGTGTACGCCGTACTCACGGGCACGGCATAGAACTCAGCCAAAGTAATGCTCCCAACCGCAACATCCGACGTAACCGCATGCTCCCCTAACGTTCGAATGCCGCGGGAAGCCGCATCGGGTGGCTCATCCCTCCCGCCCATCAACGCAACGGAAGAGGTCACCCAGGACGCAGGTGTCGGCTTGGGAAATGCGTCCTTAAGGCTGTTTTCACCGAAATCATTCTCCAATTCAGGCGGCACGTGCAGGCAGTAAAGCAAGCTCTCTGGATTGAATCGCTGACCGTGACACTCCGGGCAGGTCGTGTAACTCCGATAGCGCGACAACAGGACGCGCACGTGCATCTTGTAGGACTTGCTCTCCAGCCAGCGAAAATAACCCTTCACTCCATACCAAAGTTTGGGCCATGACTTGACTGGGTCGTCCACCACGTAACCTTCATCGCCTTCGATTACCCATCGCTGCCAATCCAAAGAAAGTTGTTGGAACGGGACTCCCGTCGGCACCCCACGTTTGCGGGCCATTTTCATCAGATCCGCCTGACATTCCGCACTCACACCGCTCTGCCATGGTTTTACCACGACCTCAGACAGCGTCCGGGTAGGATCGGGCAAGACCCGCTGATAATCGATGTCGATCACTCGTCCAAAGCCCCGACATTTGGGACACGCCCCCAGGGGGTGGTTATAGCTGAACAACGCCGGGCTGGGTTCTCGATAGGTCAGATCACACGCCGCACAGTGTCGGGCAGAGGAATAAGGCCGTGTGACCCACTGGAGCCCACCGATCGGTCCATCGATCGCTTCATAGTTATCAGCTAAACGGACCAACCTCAGTCGTCCCTTCCCAAAATGAAACGCCTGCTCACAGGCTTCCACAAACCGCGAACGCTGCGCATCTCCAACCCGCAGACGATCCTGGATCACTGTTAAGAATTCCTGCCCGGAACGAAGGCTTGAAACCGCATCGTCAACGCGCAGAACTTTCCCTTCAAACCATAAACGATGAAATCCCTGCCGCGAGATCAAGCTCAACTGTTCCGCCAATGGCATTTTCTGGGACAATGGCAAATCAAACGTCACCAGAATATCCTGGCCACGCAGGTCGGATTCGGTGAGGAGTTCGGTCCAAATGGATTGCGGGGTGTCCTTGCGAACTGGACGGCCACACTGTCGGCAGTGCAACTGCGCCAAGTTCGCCCACAACACCTTCATGTGATCACAGAGCTCCGTCATGGTCCCCACCGTCGAACGCGTCGTGCGGACCGCATTTCGCTGTTCCAACGCAATCGCCGGCGGGATATTCTCAATCCGATCCACCGCTGGTTTGTCCATCCGATCAAAGAACTGCCTGGCGTAGGGCGAAAAGGTCTCGATGTAACGGCGTTGTCCCTCCGCATACAGGGTCTCAAATCCCAGCGAACTTTTGCCGGACCCGCTCAATCCCGTGATGACAATCAGCTTGCCCAACGGGAGGTCGAGATCGAAACCCTTGAGATTATTCTGACGCACCCCCCGCAGCCTTATGAACTGGGGCGCTTGATCCACGAACGCACCGACAGATTTCGCGCGTGGCGCATGAGCAGCACCAGCGCCAGAAGAAGGTTTACGGATCCGGGCCGACATCGGGCGCGCAACTTATGAAGAGTCACGAAGGAGTCAACGCAGAGGATTGGAAAACAAAAACACCGAGCATCGCGTAATGCCCGGTGTTCTGCCAGAGAACGCTTCGTCAAGGAACCGTGTTTTCAGCTAGTGTAGCCTTCCTCGCCGTGTTCCGCGAGGTCCAATCCCTGATGTTCAATGTCCTCCGACACTCGGCAACCGACCAACGCATTAACAACATGATACAGAATGACAGTCGCCACTACGGATAGAAGGAAGATGATGCCGGCGGCTTTGGCCTGTTCCAGCCAGAGGGTCTTCCCAACGATATCTTTGAGGTGGTCCTGTGCCAGATTGGGGTTGGCAGTCGGTGTTGCCAGGAACCCTGCCAGCAATGTCCCCACCGTGCCACCCACCGCATGCACGCCAAAGGTATCCAGTGAATCGTCATAACCAAACTTCGCCTTGAGCTTCGCACACGCCAGATACGTGGTGAGTCCAGCGCTCATACCGATCAGGATGGCACCCGTTGGTGATACAAACCCGCTGGCGGGCGTGATCGTCGCCAACCCGGCAACCGCGCCCGAGCACATCCCAAGCACGCTGGGCTTGCCGCGAATGATTTGTTCCATCAATGCCCAAACAGCCAATCCCACCGCAGCACTCAGGGTTGTGGCCACGAAGGCATTCGAGGAAACCATGTCGGCTGCGACCGCACTGCCAGCGTTGAATCCATACCAGCCAAACCACAACATGCCGGTGCCAGTCGCACATAATACCATGCTGTGGGGTGGCATGATCTCGCGTCCATATCCCCGGCGCTTACCCAACAGAATGCAGAGCACCAAGGCACTCCATCCCGAAGTCATGTGCACCACCATGCCACCAGCAAAATCAATCGATTTGATGGCCGCGTTTGGATTCCACAGCCCATTCATCCAACCCCCATCACCCCAAATCATATGGGCTGATGGAAAGTAGACGACCGGCATCCAAAGCGTGCAGAACAACATGATCGCCCGGAACTTCATCCGCTCGGCTATCGCTCCGACAATCAGACCCGGCGTAATGATGGCGAACATCAATTGGTACATCGCATAGATATTGTGCGACACCCAGGCGCCATAGGCTGCATTGGGCTCGGGACCAACTCCTTTGAGCAGCGCGTAATCCAGGTTACCAAAGAAAGGATTCCCTTTGGAAAAACACAGGGAATAACCAACCAACCACCAGAGGACGGTCACGATTCCCATCAGCCCCAGGCATTGTGCCAGGACCGACAAAATGTTTTTGCGGCGGACCAACCCCCCATAAAACAGGGCCAAGCCTGGCAAAGTCATGAACAAGACCAAGCCGGTGCTCACCATCAACCATCCATTGTGCCCTGGACCCGGATACCCTTTCAGAGATGTCCCAGGTGCCGTATTCTTGATGTAGGCCTCAAGATCCGCCAACCGTTGTTCCACAGTCGGCTCTGCCGCTGTCATCCAATTGCTCATCCCAAACAGGAGCAGCATCAGGCAAAGTAGGAGTTTCATCGAAATGCATTCGAAGGTGTTTCAATCTTCCGATTTCTGCGCTCGCGCACTCTAAACCGCTGCCTCTCCTCGCTCTTCCGTGCGAATCCGAATGGCTTCTTCGACGTGACTCACAAAAATCTTCCCGTCCCCGATCTTCCCAGTCTTGGCACCCTTAATAATGGCCGCCACCGCCGCGCTCACCGCATCGTCGGCCACCACCAATTCCAATTTGAGCTTCGGCAAAAAATCCACCGTATACTCCGCTCCACGGTAGATTTCGGTGTGCCCCTTCTGGCGACCAAACCCTTTCACTTCCGTGACGGTCATGCCCTGGATCCCCGCCTCGTTGAGGCAGTCTTTCACTTCTTCGAGTTTGAATGGTTTGATAACAGCTTCGATTCTCTTCATGGCTAGTGTGCGTGCGTGTTCTTCTTCTGTCCCCGAAGCGGCGCTTCCAGGAGAGGGGCATTCATAGTGTGTGTGATTGCCCAAGTCTCTCTCGCCGCTAGGAACCCATGGAACCTGACTTGTCCCCAGCCTCATTGGCAACAGGATTGAACTTTTAAACCATACCCTAGCTGCCACCTCCCAAACCAGTTCATACCGACCGGCAGCGTATGCTTCGGCCAAAGACCGCTTGTCAGCAATGCGCCTAAACCGAGAAACGTGTCGAGAGATCACGCCAGGCTCTGGTCAAAACAAACTGCGGCCGTTTGGGTTGCATCAGATGCCGTTCACTCGAAAACGGGCTAACCACACTTTTAAGTAGCCGCAACCCATCTTACGCTCACAGTTTTAGGCCATCCACCTCCGTCGCAAACATACCAATAATTGGTGACAAAAACGGCAACTTGTCGTTGAAACCATCGAAATTCCTCACAAACTGACCTGAGTGGTGGAAATACACCGCCTCAACAGTCTCAGATGAGTCCAATCAATTAACTAGTCTGCCCCAATGAAACCGCCAAGAGCCTACCTTGTTTTAGTCGTCCGCTGTAGCGCTTGGCTCTTGAGTTTCTGCTGGCTCGCCGCGGTGTCGCAGTTCACAGTTCAGGCTTCCGCCAGCCAAACACTCCATCGGATCACTAGCACTCTGTTGGCGTGGGATATCCCCGACACGCTGTCCGGCTCTCATACCAACCCATTCCCTCAATGGGTCTCCCTCGGCAAACCCGCCCTGAAAATCCCACCGCCCACCTCCTTCAGCTTCCGAGTCGACGGACAATCCATCACCGTCTCCAATGTCACACTGATCCGGCAGGCGACTCATGCTGATTCCCAGAAATATCGGATCGAAGTGCTGACCCGAATTCTGATTGAGCTCACGTCCCCAATTCCCGAGGTTGCTTCAGCAGAACTTTCGCATCCAGAGGTCGGTTCGGTCAGCGCACGGCTGACCGAAGATATGGAATCCCCGGTGTTCCTTGTAAACCGAGTTGGCTATTTACCGAATGCTCCCAAACGCGGCTTCCTTTACCTCCACCTCGGCGATTGGGAGGATTTGGAAATTCCGGAAGGACTGACATTCGATGTGATCGATTCCAATAGCGGGGTGAGCCAGTTGAAAGGTGTTTTGCATCGACGTTCGGATATTGGGTTCAACGACAGCCCCGCTCCTTACCAGCGTGTGTGGGAAGCCGATTTTTCAGGGCTCACCACCCCGGGTTCTTATCGTCTGAAGGTTTCTGAATTGGGAACCTCGCCAGCATTTGTCATCAATGACGGTGTCGCGGGGCAAGCCGTACGGTCCGCAGCTCTCGGGCTCTATCACCAGCGTAGTGGGGTCGCTCTGACCTTGCCTTACACCCGATTCACTCGGGCCGCCGGACATCTCAGCGTAGCAGAAGTGCCAGATTCGACGCACCCAACCAACCCGTTACTCGCGGCTTCTACAGCAAATTTTCACAAGAATCCTCGCCACATCGCGCCACAGCTTTCCAACGTCACCGCGTCTCTCTACCCGATCTTGCGTCAAGGTCCAGTGGATGTTTCCGGCGGACACCACGACGCCGGGGATTATAGCAAGTACACCATTAACAGCGCTCAGCTCATTCATGAATTGGCATTTGCCGCCGAGCATTTCCCCGGGGTTGGGGGACTCGACAGCCTGGGGTTGCCGGAAAGTCATGATGACATCGGGGATTTGTGGCAAATCGCCAAACGCGAAGCCGACTTCCTCACCAAACTTCAAGATCTCGATGGTGGTTTTTACTTTCTTGTCTACCCACGCGCTCGTCGTTACGAAAACAACGTCCTTCCCAGCCAAGGTGACCCACAAGTGGTTTGGCCCAAAAATACCGCGGCGACCGCCGCCGCATGCGCTGCTCTGGCCCAGTTGGCAGCAGCTCCCGAATTTCAACGTCACTTTCCGCTGGAAGCCGCCCGCTATCGAATTGCCGCCACAAACGCCTGGGGATTCCTGCAGAAGGCCATGCTGCGATACGGACGCGATGGCGCCTACCAAAAGCTCACGCACTACGGCGATGAATTCCTTCACGATGACGAAATGGCCTGGGCGGCAGCATCGCTCTTTATGGCCACCGGAGCTCCCCAATACCAATCAGCCGTCCAATCCTGGATGCCCAACCCAAGCGCCCGGGAGAATCGGAGGTGGACCTGGTGGCGACTCCCGGGCGCGTGGGGCAACGCCATAAGAACCTACGCTTTCGGCGGTACCCGCTCGGCGGCACAACACCGCGACACGCGTTACCTCGACGCGTGCCGTCGAGAGCTATTGGCGGCCGGGGTGGACCAAGCCGTTCGTTCCGAACAATGCGCGTTGGGGCTAAGCTTCCCCGTCGAATCCAAACGAATCCATTCCGCTGGCTGGATCTTTCCACAGGCCGTTGCCTTTGATCTCTTGGTCGCGGATCTGCAATCCACCGATCCGAATCAGAAGGCACGTTTCGAATCGGCTCTTTGGTCGAACCTGGGTTACGCTTGGGGAGCTAATCCTGCGGGAGTGACTTTTGTCACCGGCTTAGGTCCTCACTTCCCTAGAGAACCTGTCTCACAAATCGCGCGAAACGACCCCCAGAAGCTCCCACCATCGGGGCTGGTTGTGGGTGCTTGTGCCTCTGGATTCAGTTGGCTCGATCATTACAAACGCACTCTGCCTGGACTCATGTATCCCTCTCCAAACCGTGACTCTGGACGGTTCCCTTTGTTCGATCGTTATACGGACGTATTCAACACCACAACCGAAGCCACAGTGATCGAGTTAGGACAGTCCCTTGCTGTGGGCGCGGCGCTGTTCGCCAAGTCTTCCGGAGCCATCGAACTCCCCGCCGAATTGCCTGCCCTGACCATTGCTGGTATACCTGACCCCTTGCCCTTGGGGTCTACCGCAAATGTCTGCCTCTCAACCACCGGCCTTTTCTTGGACAAAGCCCGAATACTTTGGGAAACACCAGAAGGCTGGAGCGAAGGCGGGCTCACCCGGACGATCACCCGCTCCAACACCGAACCATCCTGGATCGAAGTAGAGATTGTTCTCCCGGATGGCCGACGTCTTTTTGGGACTCGTGAAATCGAACGTCTCGAAACTCCCCAGAAGATACACTCAAGAATCTCTGGTATCCTCCCCCAGGCCGTGGTGCGTGCCGAGGACCCCAATCCAATTAATCACTCGCCTCCCAGTCAGCGGCTGAGAAACATCCGGGAACAAACTTCCACCAACCACGCGCCGGCCACCACCGCCAACTCAGTCTCAACAGCCAGCATCCGGACACCACCCCAGGCCTGTTGGGCACCACCCATCGGCAATCCACTTTGCTGGCTCCCCCTCGACGGATCGCTTGCAGACATAGGGAGTCCTGGATCCAGGCTAAATCTCAAAGGTCACTGTGCCTTTAGGCCCGTCGAGGGCATTGATCGAAGCGTCCTTCATTTCGGCGGTCTCGGTTCGCAGGCGTGGCTGGATCTGCCGACCACCATTCCAATATCCAGTCCCATTCGTATTTCCGCCTGGATCCTGCCGGAATCGTGGACTGCCGCCGGCGACGAATCCGTCCCTCTCCTATCGCTCGCCAAAGCGTGGGATGCGCGCTTGGAACTGACTCAGGAAAAAGGGGCGAACTCTCCTGATGTCCTCGTGGGAAGCACTCCCGTAGCCAATCGAGCCCTCGTCGCCATGGCGCTCACGGTGGAACTCTGGCACCAACTGGAACTGAAACTCACGCCGCAGGACGATGACGCCGCTGCCTTCGCCACAGTGACCATTGATGGCGGAAGAATCGCCGAAGGCATCGTGCCCTTTAATCACCGGCGAACTGGCCCCTGGCGGCTCAATCTTGGAAACTTCCGAGGATGTATCGCGGGAATCGAGATTCATGCCATCACACCCGACTCTCTGTTCAGCAATGCCATCGCACAACAATCAACAACCCGCTCACGCAGCACCACCAAGCCCAGCCAGTCGTTCTGACCTGAACCCAACCACCCATACGCCCCTTCGGAGTGTCGGCGGCCCGCTGCCGCTTTTGCCGTCACCCGCCAGTCATCTCCCTTTTTAAGCGGGATTAGCTCAACAAACCCGACACCACATTTCCATGAATGTCAGTCAGCCGATAATCCCGTCCTAAATGACGGAACGTCAGCCGTTCATGATGAATACCCAGGCAATGCAGGATAGTGGCATTCAGATCATGCAAGTGCACAGGATCGCGCGCGATATTGTAGGAAAAATCATCGGTCTCACCATACGTCGTGCCCGCCCGAATACCGCCGCCGGCCATCCAGATGGAATAGCATCGAGGGTGGTGGTCTCTCCCGAAGTTGGTTTCGCTAAGTTCCCCTTGGCTGAAAACTGTCCTTCCAAATTCACCACCCCAGACTATCAACGTGTCGTCCAGCAAACCCCGCTGTTTCAGGTCCATGAGCAATGCCGACGACGGTTGGTCGGTGTCACGCGCCTGATGACGAATGTGCTCAGGCAAACTGGCATGCTGGTCCCATCCTCGATGATATAACTGGATGAATCGAACCCCGCGTTCGGCCAAGCGCCGGGCCAGAATACAATTGGCGGCAAAGGTTCCCGGTTTTGTCGAATCAGGACCATACAACTCGAAGATCGATTTGGGTTCCTTGGAAAGATCGGTCAACTCAGGGACCGATGCCTGCATTCGGTACGCCAATTCGTACTGCGTGATTCGAGTCTGGATCTCCGGATCCTGGTAGATCTCAAGCTTTAGCCGGTTCAATGCTGCCAGGTCGTCCAGCATACCGCGCCTTCTGCCATCATCCATGCCGGCCGGATTGGATAAATACAACACCGGGTCCCGACCTGGACTGAATCGCACGCCCTGGTGCTGAGACGGAAGGAATCCAGAACCCCACATGCGTTCGTGCAAGGGCTGAGCATTGGTCGGGCCGCTCGGCCGTGAGATCATCACCACAAATCCCGGCAGATTCGAGTTCTCAGATCCCAACCCGTAAGAAAGCCATGCACCCACGGATGGGCGTCCAGCGACTTGACTCCCTGTCTGCAACAGGGTCATCGCTGGATCATGGTTGATCGCTTCGGTAAACACCGAACGGACCAAACACATCTCATCGACAGCACGGCCCGTGTGCGGCATCAGTTCGCTCAGCCAAATCCCGCTCTGACCGTGTTGACGAAATGCAAACGGCGTCGGAGCAATCGGCAGCGTTTTCTGGCCGGAAGTCATGCCTGTCAATCGCTGCCCTCCCCGAACGGAATCGGGTAGATTCTCCTTAAACCTGGCTTTCAAGCCCGGCTTGTAGTCGAATAAATCCAACTGTGATGGAGCTCCTGCTTGAGTCAGATAGATGACTCGCCGCGCGGTGCCCCGATGTGTCAACGATTCACCCACCGTTTTCGACCCGACTCTGCCGTCCGCACGAAGCCCTGAGGAATTCAGGAGCGACATCAATGCAGCGGCACCAATGCCTGTGCCTCCACGAGAAAGAAACAACCGCCGGGTCAGATGGACGGAATCGTGAGTCATTCTTTGGTCAATGTTTCGTCCAGGTTCAATAAGGTGCTAGCCACTGAAGTGTATGCGGCCAACTCCACCAAATCGAGATTGGTGGCACGCACAGAATCGCCAACCTTGACCAAAGCCTCAGCGGCAGCGTAATCCGCAGCAAAACTGGCAGCCGCGCGCCGCAATCCCTGGATTAAGATTCTGAGCTCAGCTGGATTGGGTTGCCGACAGGTAACCAACCGAAACCCATGGCGAACGCGCCGTTCCTCCGTTAACCCGCCCTCGCGAATCATACGCTGCGCCAAGGCCCGTGAGGCCTCCACGTAGGTTGGGTCATTCAACAGGTTCAACGCCTGCAAGGGCGTACTCGTCCGCGCCCGTCGCACGGCACACGTTTCCCGGAACGGTCGATCGAACAATAAAAGTGATGGATTCGGCACCGAACGTTTCCAGTAAGTGTACAAACTCCGCCGATAGAGGTTCGCTCCTTTGTCCTGAACGTAGGTATCTGCTGACGAACCCGCCACCACTTGCTCGTAGATTCCAGAAGGGTGGTAGGGTCGCACCGCAGGTCCACCAAATTGCCCCACCATTAAGCCGCTGACCGACAACGCCTGATCTCGAATGGCTTCCCCCGATAATCGGAATCGCGGACCGCGGGCTAACCATCGATTTTCCGGATCAATCGTCGCGCTCTCCTTTGAGAACTTCGAAGCCCGTTGGTAAGTTTCGCTGGTGACCATCTCCTTCACCAACCATTTTATATCCCAACCACGTTCCATCCACGAACGCGCCAGCCAATCCAATAACTCCGGATGGCTCGGCGCCTCACCTTGCACCCCGAAATCTTCGGCGGTCCGCACCAGCCCGACTCCGAAGAACGATTGCCATAACCGATTCACCATCACCCGAGCCGTCAGTGGATTAGACGACGATGTCAGCCAGCGCGCCAACCCCAGCCGATTTCGGGGTAACTCCGAAGAAAATGCCGGTAGCATTCCAGGCGTCGATGGCATGACTCGTTCCCCCTTTCGATCATAGGCCCCACGCATTAACACGAATGTCTCCCGAGGCTGATCCATCTCCTGCATCACCAAGGTCACCGGGAGTGCGTTTTCCTTTTCTTTGGCTCGACCACGCACTCCTTCCACACGCAGCCGCTGTGCCTCGTAAACGGGCGATTGCGCCAGCCGGAATGCCCCCAGCTTCTTTTGATCTTCGTCTTTTCGATCCACGACCGGCTTGAGTAGAATTCCCCGAACTTCCGGCGTCGCCAACCAGTCAAGCGGCGTCGATGTCGCCTCAACCGCTAGTCGCCAAGGCCAGTTCGTTTCCGAGGCCGAGGCTTCCAATTCAATTTTCAACAAAACCTGACCGCTTCCTGGCAGGGGCCTCAAAAAATCCACGCACGCGACGACCGCTCCATTGGTCGTAAAGACCGCCTGCCAACTGGTGTTGGTCTTTCCATCCAACGCCTTCGCCACGTCGTCGGTCGGGGCACCCGTCTCAATCGAACGAGGCCGCACCGCAAGGGCGTTGGTCTCGGTCAACGGGCCATCCACACGCCACACCCTCAATTCGCGAACCCCAATCCGATTGGTGCTACCCGCAACTTCAGAATGGTTTCGCGACAGTTCAAATCGCAGGGCACTCACACTCGACAACGGAATCCGGAGTGTCGCCGAGAACACCACGAGGTTGGTGTCCAGAGATCGCAGATTCAGTACCGATTCGAGCCCCACTTCGGTCACCCCATTGCTCGAGACATGCGGGTGCAGCAGCCAAGGCTTTTGCCACGTCACGTGGGCATTGGTCACCTGCCGTTCCCAATCAGCCGCATTCAACAGGACTTGGGATGCCAAATTGGTCAGCACCGCACTCTCATCCGACAAATCCTGATTCAATCGACCGAGCGCCGTTTCTAACTCCGGCGCCGGAAGCAGCATCCAGGGAGGAGTACTTCGCCGATAATGCGATCCATAGTCTCCAACCCCTTTCTCAGTGATATTGTGGAAGAACGCATACAAGCCGTAAAAGTCGCGCTGAGTGAATGGATCGTACTTGTGGTCATGACACCGGGCACAGTTAAACGTCAGCCCCAACCAAACCGTCGCCGTGGTCTCCACTCGATCCGCACAGTATTCCGCGAGAAACTCCTCTGGAATGATTCCCCCTTCCTCATTACTCATGTGATTCCGATGGAAACCCGTCGCAATCCGCTGTTCAAACGTCGCTCCTGGCAATAGATCTCCAGCCAATTGTTCCACCGTAAATTGATCAAACGACAGGTTTCGGTTGAATGCCCCAACCACCCAGTCGCGCCAAGCCCAAGCTTCTCGATCGCGATCCACCTGATATCCATTGCTGTCCGCGAATCGAGCAGCATCCAACCAGTCCTGAGCCATCCGCTCCCCATAACGCGGGGATCGCAATAGACGATCCACCACGCGCTCGTACGCATCGTCCCGTTCGTCCACTTCAAATGCCGCCACCGCCTCGGGTGCCGGCGGCATTCCTGTCAAGTCCAGGCTGACCCGTCGGATCAATGTGGTGCGATCGGTTCGCCCCGCCAACGGGAGCCCCTTGGCTCGCAGCGTTGCCGAAACAAAGGCGTCAATCGGCTGATGGCCCAATGGCGCGTCACGCGCCTGCCCGGCCCACGGAATTTCCGGACGCGCAATCGGCTGAAACGCCCAGTGCCCCTCGTAAACAGCGCCTTCTTGAATCCAATTCCGAATCGTCGCCTTCTGCTCCGCGGTCAATCTCTTGTGGCTCTCTCGCGGCGGCATTAACTCGTCCGGATCCGGCGCATACAGCCGTCGCACCACCTCACTCTGGTCCGGTTTTCCAGGGACAATCGGGGTCGCTCCCGATTTCCCGGGCTTCAGTGCATCGTCGCGAAGGTCCAGACGCACCCCGCCCTTGCGCGTCGCTGCATCAAACCCATGACACCGAAAGCAGGCATCTGACAAGACGGGGCGTATATCACGATTGAACTGCAGTTTGTCGCCGCGGACTGGGAGCGTGAAAACCAGTAACCAGACAGTCCCAAAGATCCTGATGCCATATCGCGACCAGACACCACGCCAAACCCCGGCTTTCCCGGGAATTCGGGAGGTCAGTGTCGATGCGACGGTGATCACGCGGTTCAGCATGCACGAATGCGGATAAGGTTGCCAACCCCTTCGACCGTGGTTGCCCTGAAAAAATCACAAAATATCTGCGCACTGCTGCATAGCCACTCGATGGGCCTTTTGAGTAGTTTGGTCCCAGAATCATTTCTTCATTCATTGTCCATGATTACACGATGTGCCGTTGTTCGCTTCCACGCCGCTGCATTGACACTGGGATTAGTTGGAACCTTGTTGGGCGAGGACCTCAAGCCGAAGACCGGGCTGAAACCCTTTCAGTATCAGCCTGCTGGATTTGCAATGCCCAACTATCTGCCAGGTGAAAAGTGGGGCACAGAAGGCGAACAGATCACCCAAATGCAATCACCTCTCGCTCCAGGGGATTCTGCCCTTCACGTGGTTCTTCCAGAGGGATTCGAGTCGACACTCTGGGCTGCCGATCCCGAGATACTCAAGCCGATCACCATGGCTTGGGATGAACGGGGACGTCTTTGGATCGCTGAAACCATCGATTATCCCAACGAACTTCAACCTGCTGGCGGTGGCCGCGATCGAATCAAAATCTGCGAAGACACGAACGGAGACGGACGTGCCGACAAATTCACCGTGTTCGCTGACAAGCTCAGCATTCCAACCGGTTTGTGTTTCGCCAACGGCGGACTCATAGTCATCGAAGGCGGCCAGACGCTGTTCCTCCGCGATACCAACGGTGATGATCAGGCAGATGAACGTCGTACACTTTTCCGTGGCTGGGGCATGGGCGATACCCACGCCACGGCCAGCAACATCCGAACCGGATTCGATAACTGGATCTGGGGAGTCGTGGGTTACAGCGGCTTTGATGGCGATGTCGGGGGCCGCCGACTGAAATTCGGCATGGGTGTGTTCCGCTTCAAACCCGATGGTTCAGCACTCGAGTTTATCCGTTCGAGCAACAACAACACTTGGGGCCTGGGGTTCAGCGAAGAAGGCACGGTCTTCGGCTCAACGGCCAACAACAACGCCAGTTGGTATATGGCTGTTCCCAACCGCTTCTATGAAACCGTCACCGGTTGGTCCGCAACGCGGATGGAAACCATCGCCGACAGCCAGCAGTTCTTTCCCGTCACTCCAAAAGTGCGTCAGGTAGACGTCCACGGGCGCTACACCGCCGGCGCTGGGCACGCCCTCTACACCGCCCGAAATTTTCCACGGGACTATTGGAATTCGGTCGCTTTTGTCACGGAACCGACGGGACATTTAATCGGCAAATTTCGTCTGGCCGCTCAAGGATCTGATTTTAAAGCCATCAATGAGCACACGTTCCTGGCAAGTGATGATGAATGGTTTGCGCCCATCATGGCGGAAGTGGGTCCGGATGGCGCGATGTGGTTCATCGACTGGTACAATTACATTATCCAGCACAACCCGACGCCTCATGGTTTCAAGAACGGAAAAGGCAATGCCTACGAAACACCTCTCCGGGACAAACGGCACGGCCGGATTTATCGTGTAACCCACACGGGCAGCAACCTTGGAGCCTCACCCAAACTCGCCGGGGCGACACCACTCCACTGGGTTAACGCACTTGTTAACCCAAATCTGTTTTGGCGTCTGCACGCCCAACGGTTGCTAGTAGAGCGCAAAGACGAATCCGTGATTCCCGCACTCATCGCCCTGACCCACCAAACCAGGACCGACGAATTGGGCCTGAGTCCTGGAGCTCTGCATGCTCTCTGGGCCTTGCACGGACTGGATGCCATTGAGGATCGCACGAGTGCCGGGTGGACCGCCGTTCGCAATGCCCTGCGCCATCCCACCCCATCGGTGCGCCGAACCGCTCTCAACGTGCTCCCGCGTATCGCCGATTCTGTTCCACTGATTATCAATGCGGAAAGTTTGAGCGATGGCGATGCCCAAGTGCGCCTCGCGGCCTTCCTCGCACTCGCTGAAATGCCTGGCAGCGAAAACGCTGGCCAAGCCATCGCCCAGGCCGTGCAGGACCCGCGCAATGGCTCGGACCGCTGGATTCGCGATGCAGCCACCAGCGCAGGGGCGCGACATGATCGGGGTTTCCTAATAACGTTGTTGGCATCTACCTCGCCCTTTCCCGCGCCCGCCAGCGACGCCGTACGCGTCGTGGCTCGCCATTACGCCAGCCGGGGCCCGCTCGAAGTCACACCCCTGCTCAAAACTTCCGCCCAGGCCCCTGAACTCGTCGCCAGAGCCTTCATTGATGGGCTCGCCACCGGCTGGCCGGAAGGCAAGAAGCTCAGTTTGAGCCCCGAGGATGAATCCAGTTTGGTGGCTCTCATCAAAGGCCTTCCGGACGACGCGCGGAGCGCCTTGATCGCCTTGGCCGATCGCTGGGAACGCAAGAGTCTGTTCGCCAATGAGGTTGCCGCCCTTTCGGGTCGCCTCCAAACACAGGTCTCCAACGCCTCCCTCGCCGATGAATCCCGGGTAGATGCCGCTCGTCGCCTCCTCGGCCTCGACGACCGTGCGGACGTGGTCCAAGGGTTGATCCATCAATTGACTCCGCTGGTCACTCCGGAATTCTCCACCGGCTTGCTCAACGCCCTTTCTGCCAGTCGCGAACCCAGCGTTGCACCGGCAATTCTTGAAGCTTGGATGAAACTCACCCCGGCAGCACGCCGAACCGCTTTGGGTGTTCTTTTGCGCCGCACCGAGTGGGCTTCGACCGTCCTGACCTCACTCGAAGCCGGAAAACTCCATAAATCGGATCTGGCTGGCGATCAATGGAATCAGCTCAGGCGACATGCGAAGCCCTCCATCTCCGATCGAGCGCGTGCCATTGAGCAGAAGACGGGCGGTGCAACCGCGACCAGTGCCGAGCTCGCCGCCACCATCCAGAAATTGCTCCCACTGGCCCAGGAGAAGGGCGATGTCGTCCGCGGCAAAGAAGCCTTCGACAAAAACTGCCTAATCTGCCACGCCCTGAGTGGCAAGGGTGCCCATATCGGACCCGACCTTACCGGCATCGGCGTCCGATCCAAAGCCGAGCTGCTGGTCGAAGTGCTCGACCCCAATCGAAGTGTCGAAGCCAATTACCGACGCTGGACCGCTACCACCAAGGGCGGTGATACCTTCGCAGGCAGACTCGATACCGAGTCAGCCACCAGCATCGAGATCCTCGACACAACCGGTCAAAAACACGCCATCCAACGACGCGACATCGCCACCTTAGAGGCTTCAAATGATTCCATCATGCCTGGCGGATTCGAACAACTACCTGCCGCCGATCTAGCGGGTCTCCTCGAATACCTCGCTCAATCCACGCACATTAAACCCTAGTTCACCGTCAGATAGGACTGGGAATTCGCACTGGGTCACTTCTTGGTTCTAACGAGGCGGGACCTATCCAACCGCCTCGTTACGTCCCAGTGAAAGAAGCCCCGCGAGAGTAATGCTCCGCTCACATAAGACTAACGCGCAAAGGATTCCGCCATTTCTTTCCAAATCCGTGCCCGAACACCATCGGTCATGAACGACCCATGGTCTCCCGGCAGAATTTCGACAGTTCCTCCGTGATCTTTGGTGTCGAGAAACGCCTTGAGGTGTTCCAGAGCAGGTTCCAGGTAGAACGTGTCCCAAGCGCCTCCCAGTATGTGGAGTTTCCCTCGAAGCTTCGGCCCCAATGTTGCCCATTGCGTTTCCAACACCAACCGAATGTCGTAGCGCTTCCAATAGTCCACCACATGGCGATCAATCGCGCCCGTCAATTTGTTCATCACCGGCCGCGGCAGTCCATTCGTTCCCTTGGGGCTGAATACCGCGTCAAACGAATCCAATTGCCCTCCATACCCCAGGACGTACTCCATGTGATTGAACTGAATCATTGTCAACCGCGTGTTATATCGAGTCCGCGCCACCGGCCTCGGATAACCATCCCGCGTCCAGTGCCCATTGTGATCCTCATAGAGATCCACCGTTTGGTAAGCTCGGAAATCAACCGGATCTGGAGCGGTGCTCCAACACCCCCCGAAAAATTCCGGATACGCTACCTGTAACCAAAGAGACGACCATCCCCCCGACGAATGGCCGCTGACGAATCGACCGCGCGCCTCGGTCACCAGTCGAAATCGCTTTTCCACTTCCGGAATCAGTTCCGTCACCAAGGCATCGCCCACCGGACCGTTGTTCGCCGAATTGGCAAAGACCGAATGTCCCAACGGCACGTCCGGATCCAGCAGGACTTCAACGCCTCGGAACGGATTTTTGCCCGTCGACCATTCCTCCCACTCGGTAGATTTGCCCGATGCGAAACCAAGCAACGAATCGTGACGACCACCAAAGCCGGGGATCTTGTACACGGCTGGATAACGACGCTCCGACTCGTTCGCATACCCATGAGGCAATAAGACCGCGGCCTGCAGAAACACATCCCTACCATGAAATTCACTCAGTAATCGGCTGCGAATCTTCACGAATTTAACCCACTCGGTGTCCTCATAGCGTGATTCCTGGACCACTTGATCCATCACTAAATCATACGTTCCCCCGCGTTCCCCAGCCAACTCAACAGTCACCGGACGGCTATAAAGATTTCCAGGTCCCTGATTGAAATCCCGTCGGGTAACGTCTTGATCGAAGAGCACCTGCGCGAAATAAGTCCCCGGCTTCAATCGTCCCAAAGGCTCAGGAAACGCCAAGGCATCTGGCGACTTGAATCGCGACGGCAGGAAGGTGACGTACTCACCCGCTCTCATTTCATTCACATCGATCGCAAAAACCGGCTCAGGTTCGAACCAACTCATTTTAAGACGAGGCTCGCCACCGCTCGAACGCGAAAGGAATAGCAACACTCTCCCACTGGCCGGTTTGGCACGAATAATCTCAGGAAACCAAGCAACCAACCTCAATGGTTCCGTCTTGGGGTCTTGCTTCGCAATCTTCGATACCGTCGGCGTCGACTTTGATGGCGCCCGACAACCAACCAGCATCAACATCCAAAAAATTAGAACTCTATATTGGATTCGAATCATGTGCGCCCGAAACCTAGCTCCCCAACTGGCTTGGGGGAAAGCCCTATGAATGTTTTGTGACACAGGCCATGGCAGGATAAAGACCCACACTTGGCAGTCCAACCACGCGCCCGAAACTCGCGGTGAACAAAATCAAGCATCGACTCCGTCAATCACTCTCGGGACACTCGGACCATTCTCATGAAAGTTCTGAGCCATTGGTTGAGCTGGATTGCATGGTGGCGTCTCGGGCTCTGCATGTTAACCGGTGCGGAGCCAGGCGCTTCCAGTCGACCCAACTTCCTGTTTCTATTTGCCGATGATCAACGTGCCGATACCATTCGGGCCTGGGGAAATCTCCATATCCGAACACCGAATCTCGATCTGCTGACTCGGCGTGGCACCAGCTTTCGCGGCAATTACTGCTTCGGATCGAACAGCGGTGCGGTGTGCATCCCAAGCCGGGCCATGCTCATGAGCGGCCGCACTTGGTTCAACCTCCCGCACAATCTAGCCGGATCTAAACTACTGCCCGAATTGTTGGGCGCGCACGGCTATTCAACGTTCGCCACCGGCAAATGGCACAATGAAAAGCCCTCATTCGCCCGGGCATTTCAACAGGGTCGATCCGTTTTCTTCGGCGGCATGGATGACCACACCAAAATGCCCGTGACCGATCTTGAGTCAGGAAAATTTTCACCGAACCGGACCGCATCAAAATTCTCCAGCGAGGAATTCGCCGACGCCGCCATCGCGTTCCTCGATTCCTATCGCACAGCCGCTCCCTTCTTCTGTTACGTGGCTTTCACAGCCCCACATGATCCCAGAAATCCGCCAGCAGAGTACCGACAGTACTACTATGACCGACGTCCGCCGCTGCCCAGCAACTTTCTGCCCATACATCCTTTCAATCATGGATGGACGAAGAGTTTACGCGACGAAAACCTCGCGGCCTATCCACGCACGCGGGAAGTAATCAGCGATCAACTGTGCGAGTATTACGGACTCATCACCCATCTGGACACTCAAGTCGGACGCATTTTGGCAGCGCTAAAACGGTCGCCCCACGCGGCTAATACCTACGTCATTTATGCTGCGGATCACGGGTTGGCCATGGGAAGCCACGGGTTGCTCGGAAAACAAAGCGTTTACGAGCACAGCATGCGATGCCCCTTGATCCTGGTCGGCCCCGGCATCCCAGGCGGCCGCATGATTTCTTCATTCACCTACCTCTTCGATCTCTTTCCAACCCTCGCTGAATTGGCGGGCGTAACGGTGCCTTCCGGTTTGGCGGGCTCCAGTTTGAAGCCGCTTTGGTCTGGCGAAAAGGCGTCTATTCGTGAATCCGTTTTCCTGCCATTCACCGACACCATGAGAGCCATTCGGGATGAGCGCTGGAAACTGATTGTGTATCCGCAGATCAATCATCGCCAACTCTTTGATTTGAAACGGGATCCTTTCGAGAAGCACAACTTGGCCAAAGAACCAGGTCACCGACATCAGATCGAGCGTCTCCTCACCCTGATGAAGGAATGGCAGGTCAACGTGGGTGATCGACAGGCCCTGACAGTCCCAAATCCAGTGCCCAAAGACCTCAACCTGGATGGCTACCAACGAAAACCGGACCCGTGGCAGCCTCGCTGGATCGTGGAGAAGTATTTCTAACTTCTCGCCGATTCCAGGTAAATCTACCGGGTTCTGCCCAAAATTCGTGGCCAGTGGGATGCGACTTACATTAGGTTTCGTTTATGAGCTCCCAAGAAACTTCCGACGCACCCGGTCGCTCGTTGCTCCAACGGTTCCTCGATAACTTGGAACGGCTCGGAAACAAATTGCCCGATCCCGCCATCCTATTTGTCGTCGCACTCCTGTTGACGTGGGGCGCTTCCTTGGTGTTATCCCCAATCCACTTTACGGAGATCGACCCTCGCACCGTGAAACGCGATGCCGCAGGGCAACTGCTGGAATCGGCACCGATCGTCATCAAGAACTTGCTGTCAGGAGAGAATCTCGCCGCCTTTCTATCGCGCATCATCAAGACCTTCACCGAGTTCCCCCCGCTCGGCATCGTCCTGGTCGCCATGCTCGGAGTGGGAATCGCTGAACAAACCGGCTTCATCCAGGCTGGAATCAAATTCTTGCTGCGGATCACCCCGAAGTCGCTCCTAACCCCGATGCTGATTTTGGTGGCAATCATCAGTCATTCAGCCGGTGATACCGGTTACGTGCTGGTCATCCCTTTGGGCGGCATCGTTTTTGCATCGGCAGGACGACATCCCATCGCGGGCATTGCCTGTGCATTCGCTGGCGTTGCGGGTGGCCTCAGCGCCTCCTTCTTGCCGTCCAGTCTGGATCCGCTCCTCCAGGGCTTCACCCAATCCGCAGCGCAGATCCTCGACCCAGCACGCACCGTGAATCCACTGTGTAACTGGTATTTCATGAGTGCTGCGTGCGTCTTGATCGTCAGCATCGGTTGGTTTCTCACAGATCGCGTCATCGAACCACGGCTTCGCAGCCATCTGCCAATCGATGCGCAGTCCCAATTAGAAACCGACTTACACCACATTAGTGATCGGGAGAAACGTGGCTTTTTTGCCGGGATCGGGTCATTCATCGTCTTGGCACTGATTCTTCTGGCCTGGGCTTGGCCCGCCACATCGCCGCTGCGCTCCAAGGATGGCGCCCTCGCGGGTCATGGTGCGCCCTTGATGGAATCAATAGTCGCGCTGATCGCGATCTTCTTCCTCGTTCCAGGAGTGGTTCACGGTTATGTGGCAGGAACCGTCAAGAACCATCGGGAGGTCATCCAAGGAATCGCCAAATCCATGAATACCATGGGGTACTATCTGGTGATGGCCTTTTGCGCAGCGCAGTTCACCTATGCCTTCCGAGAGTCCAATCTCGGCGCTCTCATCGCGATCAAGGGCGCCAACATCTTGAAGAACTTGGCACTGCCAGGAGCCGTGACCATTGTGGGTATCATTCTGCTTTCCACCGGGGTCAACTTGCTCATTGGTTCCGCCTCAGCGAAGTGGGCTCTTCTAGGGCCAATCTTTGTTCCAATGCTGATGCAGTTGGGCTACGCCCCCGAATTCACTCAGGCGGCTTATAGGATCGGAGATTCCAGTACCAATATCATCACACCGCTATTGCCGTACTTTCCGTTGATCGTGGTCTACTGCCAGAAGTATGCGAAGAAAACAGGCATCGGAACACTCATCTCCACTATGTTGCCGTTTTCTGTGTGTTTCTTAGTCGCTTGGACGATTCTGCTCATGATTTGGTGGGGTCTTAATCTCCCACTCGGAGTGCAGGCCACGTACCGGATTTGAAATGTAAGGTGAAACAAGGCTTTGCCTCGGCTTCTGATATTAAACCGGTCGCCGGTCGCTCAGCAGACGATCGTATGGTCGCAAGGCCAGCACCAACAATCCCGCCAGGAACGCGGAGATCGCCAGGAAGTACAGTCCCGATTGAGGCTCCCCCGTGGTCTTCTCCAGCCAAGTCTTGACGTTTGGAGCGACAAACCCGCCCAAATTGCCAAGCGCATTGATGGTAGCGATACCTGCCGCGGCGCCAACACCACCGAAATAGGACGTGGGAAACGTCCAGAAAATAGGCTGAGCGGAGATGATTCCGGCCGTAACAAAACATAGGGCCGCGATGGCGAACTTTGGTGGCAAATGCCCGGCGACGGCCAACCCGACCGTAATGCACATCAGGGAGATAAATGCAAAGCTCCGACGGTAGCCGGTCTTCATGGCCAGGCTTGGCCAAAAGGAACACGCAATAATCGCAACTGCCCAAGGAATCGAAGAAACCAATCCCACCATGAGGCCGACGTTTTTGTTCATCAACGCACTGACAATGGTTGGAAGATAAAAAGCCACGCCGTACCCGCTGATTTGAATCAGGAAATAGATCAGCGCAAAATGCAGCAGCCGCGGATTTCGGAAGACAGAGCCAAAAGTGACGGTCCCGTAGGACTGTTTGGCAGCCTCTTCACTCGCGACGGCTTGGGTCAACGCCTCGCGCTCTTCGGGCGGCATCCATTTCGCATCGGCTGGCCGATCCGTCAGATAGAAGTACGCCCAAATGCCAATGACACTGGCCAAGAGTCCTTCCACCAAAAACATCCATTGCCATCCGTGCAACCCCATCAACCCTTGTAACTCCAACAGCATTCCCGAGAGAGGCCCTCCCAGCATAAGCGCCAGGGGTGACCCAAAATAGAAGATCGCCATGACCTGACCTCGCGCTTTGGCTGGAAACCAATAAGTGAAGTACAAGATGCATCCTGGAAAAAAACCCGCCTCTGCAGCGCCCAAAAAGGATCTCACTACCCAAAACGACGTGTCCGTATTGGCAAACATCATGACCGCTGAAATGATTCCCCACAGCACCATGATCCGCGCCAGCCACAGTCGTGCGCCCACCCGATGCAAAATCAAATTGCTAGGCACCTCGAACAAGGCGTACGTCACAAAGAACGCTCCCGCTCCAAAGGCGAAGGCGGCGTTTGAGATTCCCGTGGCTGCCTGGTAGGCCTGTTTGGCATAGCCAATGTTTGCGCGGTCCAGGTAGGCGAACAGATACATCAGGAGCAGAAACGGCAATAAACGCCACTTCGCCCGATGAATCGCGCGATCCAAAACCTCGGATTGACCCAAGGCGGATGCCGGGAGACGGCTCAAGGGGGTGTTCAATGCCTGGAGTAAACCCCAATTCGAAACACAGAGCAACGCCTCTCGTGATGTTCCAGAGTCGACTCCCGTCCACCGCCTGCCATCGCAGACAATCCCCCTGAAAAAGACTCACTATAGACGTGACCCATTACCATCTTACAGACATGATCCGCATACTGATCCCCATGGGTGTTGATGGGGCCAAAGCACCGCTGCATGTCACGATTTTTAGCCACAATTCTAATTCTCTCCATCGCCTGGTATCGCCCGCTCGCCGCCGACTCCGCTGTGGTCCTGGAAACCGCCTTCGAAACGGATGTGAAGCCGTTTCTAAACCGGCATTGCGTGCCCTGCCACAATCCAGACAAGCTGAAATCCGGAGTCCGCGTCGACCACCTGGACGCCAAACTCGGCGACTCTCAGATCCGGCTCTGGGAATCGATCGCCAAACAACTGACCACTCGAGTCATGCCACCCGATGACGAACCCCAACCCTCAGCGATGGAGCGGGAACGGGCGGTGGAATGGATTCATCAAGGCCTGACCGTCGCACGCTCTAGACCGACTCCGAAAAACGGAAGCGTCCGACGTCTGACCACTTCTCAATATCGCAACACACTCCGCGACCTGCTCTTGTTGGACGATAACCTGTCCGAAACCCTACCCCCAGATGCCGTCTCGCGCGACGGCTTTTCCAACCACCAGGAAACTCTGCAACTCTCGCCATTATTGTTGGAGGCCTACTATGATCTGGCCGACGCCGCGCTGAACCGCTGCATCGTCGATCCCAGTTCCAAGCCAGTCATTCAAAACTTCCGAATGGATCTGGGCGCGTCGATCAATCCAAACCCTTGCAAGGACGACCTCATCCTAGGGGCGGACAGCCTCCTGCTCAAAAATGAGGACTTTGTGGTCCATGAATTGACCCCACTCAAACCGTTCTCCTACGACCCGTTTTTGATGCAAACCAAGTTTCGTTTCATCGAGGGCTACAAAGGCAACGATACAGTTCGAGGATGGAGGGAATACGACAGCATTTACCATGCGGTATTCGCCTGCATGCGTGGCAGCCACGGGTATCCCAAAGGCGATGCGTATAGCACCGTGCCCCGCGGACTTCTCTTGCGGCCCGCCATTCCGAGCACGGAACTCTTCGGAGTCGACAGCACCTACGGCCCCAAGGCGAACTTCAAGATCTCTCTTCGCGAACTTCCGGACCATGGCAACTTCCGCATCACCGTCACCGCCTCAAAGTACGACGATGGTCTCCTGCTCGATGCTAACAACCCAAAGGCACCCAGCGACTCCGAGCGTTCGATCACCTGCCGAGAACTACAAGCCATTCAAACGATCAAGATCGATCAACCCGGCATTTATCAAGTGGATGTCTACGTTAAGGCCACTAATGACGTGCCAGTGTCCACGTCCCCAAAACCAAATGAAGAATCCAAAAGGCTCGTGCTGACCTTGGGCGCTCGACAGTTCAGCGGAACTCCCTCCGTCGCACAGCCCGCTTTTCTGGCAGTGCGACTTCCCGCAGGCTCACTTCCAATCCTCGCAGCCTATGCCGATTCAAACCGCTTGGATCGCATTGTCCTGACACGACTTCCGTCAGGCCACCAGGTCGCCCGTCGCTTTGAGGCCTTCGAAAAGCGATCCCCAAGCCTCGGAGTTCACCTGGGACTCCGTCGAGATTGCGGCTCCACGTTCTCTCCCGCCGGCGAACCCCAACTCGTTTCGGAACGACACCCCACTCAATTTCGATTTGAAGGCGCCATACGCAATTTTCCAAGCCCCGATGTGGAGAAGGACAATGTGAACTACCTAGCGGGTGTCCGGGAGATCGGGGTTCGCAGCGAATACACCGATGGGCGCGACATGCCGCGTTTGCTGATTTCATCCGTCGAGTTTGAAGGACCCTATTTCGAGTCGTGGCCTCCACCCGCTCATCGCAATCTTTTCATCGATTCCAAGCACTCCCAGGATCCAACCCGTTACGCGCGTGAGATCCTCCAACGGTTCGCCACGCGAGCCTACCGACGACCGACGACGTCTGAGGAAGATTCCGCACTGGTGAAAGTTTTCGAAGCCTCCTACCAAAGGACACGTAAGTTCGAAGCGGCGATCAAGGACGCCTTGCAGGTGGCGCTGACGTCACCGCAGTTTCTGTTCCTGATCGAAAACAGCCCCGCTCCAACACCCGAACCGCTGGAGCCGTTCGAATTGGCTTCCAAGTTATCTTACTTCCTATGGAACGGACCGCCGGACTCCTCGCTACTCCAGTTAGCAGCATCCGGAGCGCTGCGCCCACAACTCGATGCCACAGTGGACCGTATGATCCACGATCCAAGATTCTCTTTGTTCATCGAAGAATTCGCGTCTCAGTGGCTCGCCCTCGATAAGTTTCAAGTCCTGGAACCCGATCGCGCTCAATTCCCAAAGCTGACCCGTGATACACGAGCCCAACTCCGCCGAGAGCCCTTGGAGTTCCTAAAGCACCTTTTCCGAAATAACCTCCCGGCGCGCCATCTCATCGATTCCGACATTGTTCTGGCAAATGAAGTCGTTGCCGCTTATTACGAAATGGCCGACAAAACCGACAGTGGGTTCCAGTTTGTGGCGCTTCCCCGCGTGAGCGAAAAGTTGGGCGGTTTCCTGACCCAGGCAGCCATTCTGGCCGGACTCTCCGATGGTCGTGAATCCAACCCCATCAAACGTGGCGCCTGGTTCGCACGCCGCATCATCGCCGAACCCCCGGACGATCCGCCCCCCAACGTGCCCGCCCTCAAAGAAGAGTCCAAAAACCTCCCATTGCGAGCCCGACTTGAGCAACATCGCAACCAAACGGGTTGCGCCCAGTGCCACTCCAAAATTGATCCTTGGGGAGTCGCGTTTGAAGAATTCGACGCGGGCGGGCGCCTGAAGACATCGACGGTGGACGCTCGATCCATTCTGCCCGACAAGACCGAAGTGTCTGGTATGACCGCGTTGAAACGATATCTGGCAAACGACCGACTCGATCAAGTGTCCTTCAGTCTGCTCAAACATCTCGCCATCTACGCGACAGGTCGGAGCCTTTCCTACAACGAAACCGAATTCCTCAAACGACAGAATACCACCCTAAAGTCAGGGGAATACCGCCTGCGGGACATGATCCAATTGCTGGTCCACAGCCCGGTGTTTTTGGAAAAATGACCTTGGCTGCGATCCATCTGCTGATGAATACTGCGTTTAATGGTTGGGATACTTTGGCTCCTTCCAAAATAATATGAGCAATCCTCTTCGACTGGACCGCCGCGCATTTCTCAAGGGTGTCGGAGGCATGGCACTTGCATTGCCAGTTCTCGACGCCATGGGCAAGAACGCGACGGACGCCGTTCCTCGCCGGTTCTGCGCCCTCTACACAGCCAACGGAATGGCCCTTCCAAAAACAGAACATGGAATTGAAGAATGGCATTGGTTCCCCACCGCGGAACAAAATGGAGAGTTCGTTTTCGGCAAGTCGACCGAACCGCTGGCCCTTTTCCGTAAGCATGTCAGTTTCATGGGCGGACTCTACCATCCGAGCGGCCCCAAGAGCGACCCTCACGTCTGCTCGGACATGTGGCTCACCGGCGCCCCATTGCACAATCCCAAACCAGGGACCTACAATTCCGCAGGCCTCGATCAAGTCGTCGCGCTGCATACCCGACAACACTGCCGCCAGCCGTCCTTGGTCCTGAGTATCGATGCAGGAACTGGGTTCCTGTCGCGAACTGGCACCATCTCCTTCAACTTGGAGGGACGCCCCGTGCCGGCCGAAAACAGCCCCCGCCGCGTTTTCGATCGATTGTTCCGTGGAGATCGAGGATCCGTGGCTTCCGAGCGCGACGCATTCAAACGCCGCATGAAACTGGTGGATGCCGTCGCTGAAAATGCCCGATCGCTGAACCGGCAGCTGGGCAGTTCTGACCGCGAACGAATGGATCAATATCTCACATCGTTGGATGAAGTGGAGTCGCGACTAATCGCTTCGGAACGTTGGATCGAGATACCGATCAAAAAACAGGACTACTCTCATCTGAACCTGGATGTAACCAACGAGGGTGAACCCGCGGAATACTACCGCAACATGTTCGATTTGATCGCTCTGGCGTTTGACGCCGACATCACACGCTCAGTGGCATTCATGCTCAACCGGGAAGACGGCATGGGGATCAGCGATACGTTTCCGCTCAAGCTAGGCCTCAAGCACACACACCACAGCCTGTCGCATGCGGGCGACAAAGCCGGGCAGTTGGAGTTCGCCAAGTACGACCGATTCCTCAGCCAACAGTTGGCTCATTTCTTGAGTCAGTTGAGCACCTATAAGGACCGAGCCGGCAGCGTTCTCGATAACACCATTGTCTTGTTCGGGAGTGGAGCCAGCACGACTCATAATCCTCGAAATCTGCCGACCCTGATCGCCGGCGGCAATGGCATGGGCCTCCGCCACGGAGTCAATTGGCGCCATGGGGAGACTCGCATGTCCAATCTGTATCTCTCGATCCTCCGGTCCATGGGTATCGAACAGGAAAGCTTCTCCGACAGCACCAGTACCCTCAGCAACTCGATTTTCAGCAGGGTCTAGCAAACCCTCTGCCGCTCCCCTTTGGAGTGTCGGCAGCCCTCTGCCGCTTTGCCCCTTATAGAGTGGCGGAAGCCGTCTGAGATTATGCTTCCTTAGTCACAGAGCAACTTTCAATGCTTTCCAGCAAAAGTCCCCACGCGTAAACTGAGCCTCATGCCACGCTTCACCGCACTCACGGTTCGCGATATTCGATTCCCAACCTCCCGGCAACTGGATGGATCGGACGCAATGAATCCGGATCCCGACTACTCCGCTGCCTACGTCGTCATTCACACCGATTGCGCCGTCCAACCACCAGGGACCAACACTCAGGAACCGTTGGAGGGACATGGACTGTCATTCACTATCGGGCGAGGCAACGACATCGTTTGCGCGGCAATTCGGGCTCATGAGCATCTGCTGATTGGCAAGTCACTGGAAGAATTCGCCGAAAACCCCGGGGCCTTCTGGCACCACTTAAACGGCGATTCTCAATTGAGGTGGATCGGTCCGGATAAGGGAGCGATTCACTTGGCCATGGCTGCCTTGGTCAATGCGCTTTGGGATCTGTTTGCCAAATCTGTGGGCAAGCCATTGTGGCGGGTTTTGGTCGATTTCACCCCGGAGGAACTCATTCGCTGCATCGACTTTCGATATATCACCGATGCCTTGAATCAATCCGAGGCCTTGGATCTGCTTCAGAGGCTGGCACCCACAAAATCGCAACGCATCGCGACCGTCGAAGCCACGGGGTATCCGGCATACACCACCAGCGCGGGATGGTTGGGCTATGACGATGATCGGTTGCGACGGCTGTGCCGCGAAGCCGTAGCCCAAGGCTGGACTCATCTAAAAATCAAGGTGGGCCGCGATCTCCCAGACGACATTCGGCGTTGCACCATCATTCGAGAGGAGATCGGGATGGATCGCTACCTGATGACCGATGCGAACCAAGTATGGGATGTGCCCCAGGCAATCGAATGGATGAAGGAATTGGCGCGTTTCAAACCGCTTTGGATCGAAGAACCCACCTCTCCCGACGACATCTTAGGTCACGCAACCATTGCGAGGGCGCTGGAGCCGTATGGAATTGGAGTCGCGACAGGAGAGCACGGCATGAACCGTGTGCTGTTCAAACAACTGCTTCAGGCGAAGGCCATTCGGTTCTGCCAGATCGATTCGTGTCGCCTGGGAGGTGTCAACGAAGTCCTCGCAGTCCTGTTGCTAGCCGCCAAGTTTGGGGTTCCGGTTTGTCCCCATGCCGGGGGCGTCGGGCTTTGTGAACACGTCCAGCATCTAAGCCTGTTCGACTATGTGGCAGTGACGGGTTCCATGGAACATCGGGTGATTGAGTATGTCGACCATCTCCATGAGCACTTTGTCGATCCCGTCCGAATGAAAGGCGGTTCCTACATTCCCCCCACCCTACCCGGTTACAGCACGACGATGAAGCCACAAAGTCTGGCCGATCATGAGTATCCTAATGGCCGCGTCTGGAACGCTACTTAACTGGCATTTGGGGTCACATCTCATTGTTTGACAATTTACGAACCCGCTGGATTCCTTGTGTCCCAGTCATCGCTCAACCAGGTGTCGAAGGCGAACGTGCCGGATTGACATTGGCTTATGGCCATTCAAATACTGCGCCAATGATCCGCCTTCGCTCTTTCGCAATCGTCCCGCTTCTGCTCCAAATCATGGTTGCCCAGACACCGGAAGGACTGCTCTTCCACGCCTCGTTCGACAATGGCCTCAATGCTCATCAAGCCAAGGGGGACTCCCAACTCTACTCGAGCCCGTCCTACAAACAGCAAGACAAAGCAACTCCAGGCCTCGCCGCAGCACCCCAGGTCAAACTCGACTCCGCCGCAGGTCGTCATGGCTCCGGCGCCTTGCGTTTCACCGGTAAAAACGAGAATGCAGTCTTCTTCCGAGCTGCCAATAACGTCAATTTCCAGGCTGGCACCCTCTCCTTTTGGCTGTCCCTGAATCCCGACAAAGATCTCGCCCCCGATTACTGCGATCCCTTCCAACTCACCGACAACGCCTACAATGATTCCGCCATCTGGGTGGACTTCACCAAGGACGATAAACCCCGCCTCTTCCGTCTGGGGGTCTTCGGTGTTCTCAAATCCTGGCAAGCTCTGAATCTCGCGCCCGACAAGGATGCGGCATTTGAAAAGCGCCTCGTCGTCGTCCGGAAACCACCATTCGCCGCCGAGAAATGGACGCACATCGCTATCACTCATCAAGCCCTCGGCACGCCCCAAGGTAAAGCTGCACTCTACGTCAATGGTAGTCTCATCGGGGATTCCCCAGCCCTCTCGGAACCGTTCGCCTGGGATCCTCAGAAGACAACCCTACGGCTTGGGATCAATTACACGGGCCTTTTCGATGATCTGATGGTTTTCAATCGCCCACTTTCCGCCCCGGAGATTCGAGCTCTGTCGCGGTGATCGGAATTTAACCAGTCAACCGAAACACTGCTGCTGCCGGAGGACGGGGTCCACGGAACTCCGAATGACGAGTCGCGGATTGCCTGAACGGGCCGCTGCTGTTTTATCCACTCTACGCATGAAACTTGCCCTCGTTTCCGCCATCTCGCTCGCCAACTGTCTGCTGCTTGGCCCTGTTTTCGCCGCCGACCCCGCCCCGCGCGCCGCCTCTGGAATTGCCATCGGCGAAAACAAGGCCACGCCAGTTAGCCGCATCAAGGCGGCCAAGGATTTCCAGGTCGAATTGCTATACTCTGTTCCCGGCGGAGACCAAGGCTCCTGGGTCGCTCTTTGCACCGATCCCAAGGGTCGTATCATTGTCGCCGATCAATATGGTGCTCTCTACCGCTTTACTCCCCCGGCGGCCAACCAGCCACTCGATGCGTCGACGATCGAAAAGATGCCAGTCCAAATCCGAGCCGCCAACGGCCTGCTCTGGGCCTTTGACGCACTCTACGTGGGTGTGAACGATTACGAGCGCAAGATTCCCAGTGGCGTTTACCGCATCACAGACTCCAACGGCGATGACCAGCTGGACAAGGTCGAGCTCCTGCGAGGCATTAAGGCCGGGGGCGACCACGGGGTACACGCCATCCTGCCCGCCCCCGACAACCAATCACTGTTTCTCATCACCGGTAACAACGCCGATCTCACCGAGGTCAACACCGCGCTGGTGCCACACAATTGGGGAGAAGATCACGTGCTGCCTCGCATGCCCGACGGCCGCGGACACAATCGCGACCGACTCGCTCCCGGCGGCATCATCTACCGCTTCTCCCCGGATGGAAAACACTGGGAACTCTTCGCGTCCGGTTTCCGCAACATCTACGATGGCGCGTTCAATCGGTAGGGCGAACTGTTCACCTACGACGCGGACATGGAGTACGACTTCAACACCTCATGGTACCGTCCCACACGCATCAACCATGTAACCAGTGGCAGCGAATGGGGGTGGCGCAATGGAGCCGGCAAGCGTCCGGAATTCTACCCGGATAACCTCCCAGCCGCGCTGAATATCGGCCCGGGTTCACCCACTGGCACCACCTTTGGTTACGGAGCAAAATTCCCTGCCAAATACCAGAACGCTCTCTTCGCTCTCGACTGGAGTTGGGGCAAACTTTACGCAATTCACCTCAAGCCCGAGGGCTCCACCTACACGGCCACCAAGGAGGAATTCGTCTCCGGCGCACCGCTTCCGCTCACCGACGCCATGATTCATCCCAGCGACGGTGCCATGTACTTCACCATCGGCGGGCGCAAGGTGCAGTCCGGTCTGTATCGGGTCACCTATACCGGCCGTGAGTCCACAGCACCGGCCAAGGCAGCGTCCTCGGCCGGCGCCCGGGCGCGCGCACAACGCCATGCGCTCGAAGCCTTTCACGGAAGGGCCGACCCCAAGGCAATCAAGTCCGCTTGGCCGGAATTGGATGACGAGGACCGTTTCATCCGTTGGGCTGCCCGCATCGCCCTCGAGCATCAACCAATCGCCACTTGGGCAGACCTCGCGCTGACCGAGAAGAATCCCGACCGGCAAGTCGAGGCGCTCTTTGGCCTCACTCGCTCCGCGGGCATCGACCCCAAGCACCTGCGACCAACCGATCCTCCAACCGACCGTTTACTCGGGACTAAGATTCTCGACGCGCTCACTTCGATCGACTGGCGCAAACTCAACCATGCGGCGCGTCTTACACTGGTCCGGACCTATGGCATCCATTTCGTCCGCTTCGGATCTCCAGATCAGGCCCGTACCCGACTCATACTCAGTCAACTGGAACCACAGTTCCCAGCCTCGACCTTCGATCTGAATTGGCTCCTGTGCGAAACGCTGGCAGCCCTCCAATCCCCCGCCCTCGCCGCCAAGGCCATTGGCGCCATCCGGAATGCCCCAGGGCAGGAAGAGCAATTGGAGTACGCCCGTTCGATTTGCTTCCTCAAGACGGGCTGGACGACCGAATTGCGAACGGCGCAGTTCGAGTGGTTTCTCAAAGCCGCCAATTACCGGGGCGGCGCCAGCTTCGAGAAATTCCTAGAGTTCATCCGCACCGATGCCGAAGCCAGTCTGAGCCCTGATGAAAAGGCCGCGCTGGCCCCAGTACTGGCCCGGAAGCCCGAGAAAAAATCGCCACTCGCCCAGATGGCTGAGGCTCTGGCCGGACGTATGACCACGACGGAGTGGACGCTCGACACGCTGGTGCCACAAATCGAGAAACGATTGAAGAAACGCAGCTTTGACAACGGCCGCCGGATGTTTGCTGCCACAGGCTGCTTCGCCTGCCACCGATTCGGCAACGAGGGCGGCATGACTGGTCCGGACCTCACCGGTGCGGGCGGCCGCTATTCGCCCCGTGATCTGCTCGACCAAATCCTGCATCCAAGTAAAGAAATCAACGAGCAATTCGTGCCTATCGTGATCACGAAGGACGACGGCGATACCGTGACCGGCGTCATCGTAAACCTGAACAATGACAACGTGATGGTCAACACCGACCCCGCCAATCCATTCCAACAGGAGACCATCGACCGCAAGAAAGTGAAGGCTATCGATTTCTCAAAAGTCTCGCCCATGCCAGAAGGCTTGCTTGGGTTGTTAACCGCGGAAGAAATCGCCGATTTGACTGCTTATATCCTCAGCCAAGACGACCGACGGAACGTGATGTTCCGCTAACTGGAATTGGCCTCAGACAGCATTTTGCGAATCAATCCACCATGAACATCTGTTAGGCGAAAGTCGCGTCCCTGGAGTCTGAAAGTAAGCTTTTCGTGATCGATACCTAGCAGGTGAAGTATGGTCGCGTGGATGTCATGAACGTGACAGCGATCTGCGGCGGGATTAAACCCCAGTTCATCGGTCTGGCCAACGATGGCTCCTTGTTTAACGCCGCCACCGGCAAACCACATGGTAAACGCATCGATGTGATGATTACGACCCGTGGTATCACGGTTCTCGCCCATCGGTGTACGCCCAAATTCTCCACCCCAAATCACGAGGGTGTCATCCAACAGTCCGCGTGCCTTGAGATCGTGAACGAGCGCAGCCTGGGCCTGATCCACTTCAAGGCAGACTTTTTCAATGTCAGTCTCAAGGTTCTCACCGGGACCGCCGTGGCTGTCCCAGTTCGCATGGTAGAGTTGCACAAAACGCGTCCCGCGCTCGACGAGCCGACGTGCAAGAAGGCAGTTCCGCGCGAACGATGGCCTGTCCTTGTCCACCCCATACAGTTTGAGAGTCGCCTCGCTCTCGCCCGATAGATCGATCAATTCCGGCGCGCTGGATTGCATACGATACGCCATTTCGTAGGCGGAAATGCGGGTCGAGATCTCTTGGTCACCGGTTTCGACCAAACGCGTAAGGTTCAGGTCGCGCACAGCGTCGATGCAATCGCGCTGGTTCCGGGCAGTAACACCCTTCGGACTGGAGATGTTGAGAATTGGATCCCCGGTGGCGCGCAACGGGACGCCCTGATAAGAGGTGGGGAGAAACCCGCTCGCCCAGTTCACGGCACCGCCTCGCGGACCTCGCGGACCGCTCTGCAGAACCACGAACCCGGGAAGATCCGTCGACTCGCTGCCGAGTCCATACGTGACCCATGAACCTATACTGGGCCGACCGAACTGGCCGGAACCCGTGTTCATGAAGAGCTTCGCAGGTGCATGATTGAAGAGGTCGGCCGCGCACGTGGTGACAAACGTGGCATCGTCCACAATGGTCGCGGTGTGAGGAAACAGGTTGGAAACCCACATTCCAGACTGTCCATGGCGTCTAAACTGACGCCGCGTGCCGAGCAATTTTGTGCCGTGACTGCTGTTCATGAAGGCGAACCGCTTGCCTTCGATGAAGGACTGCGGAATCGGTTGACCGTTCAACTCGACGAGCTTTGGCTTGAAATCGAAGAGCTCTAATTGCGACGGACCACCCGCCATGAAGAGATAGATAATGTTCTTTGCTCGCGGCGGAAACATCGGCGGACGCGGCGACATAGGATTCAGCAGCGCGCCGGGGGTACTTGCTGAGGTGCGCTGGCCGCTGAGCAACGACCCCAACGCGATGGAGCCAAGGCCTACCGCGCAGCGGCTAAAGAAAAAACGGCGCGTCACATCCTGAAGTGCGGAGGGTTCGTCGTACGGGGTCATTCGCGGGTCATGGTTTCGTCGAGGTTGAGGAGCACGCGCGCAACGGCGGTCCACGCCGAGGGCGAGTTGGCTTCGGCGGAGTCATGCTTCAATAAGTCCATCAATCGCTGACGTTCAGAGGAGGATGGAGTGCGGGCAAGGCAAAGACGGAAGGCGTAGTCGATGCGGTCAGTATCACTCTTGATTTCCGATTGAAGGACGCGGTTGGCGAACGCTTCCGCAAATTCATGGAACGCCTCGTCATTCAATAGTGTGAGCGCCTGGAGCGGCGTGTTCGAGCGAATGCGCCGGGTGCAGGTGCTGAATCCATCTGCAGCGTCGAACACGCTCAGGGTTGGATGCGGCGTCGCACGCCAGAAGAACGTGTACATCCCCCGGCGATAACGATCCGATCCACTGCTCGGCTTCCATTCGCGGCGCGATTGGCCGAGATTCATGACGCCATCAGGCTGGGGAGGAAACACGCTCGGACCGCCGATACTTGGACTCAGCAAGCCGCTTGCGGTCAGCCCGACATCACGGACGATCTCAGCGTCCAAGCGCAGTCGGTTCTGGCGTGCGAGCAGTTGGTTCTCGGGGTCATTGACGGCTAGATCGGCACGCGCCTTTGAGGACTGACGATAAGTGGCAGAGTTCACAATCAGTCGGTGCAGATGCTTGAGCGACCAGCGAGCAGGCTTGTCCCCTTGTCGAATTGTGGGCTGCATGAATTCGCAGGCCAGCCAATCCAACAAGTCGGGATGAGTGGGCGCGGAGCCCTGAGCGCCAAAATCATTCTCCGTTTGGACAAGACCACGCCCGAAGTATTGTTGCCAGACACGATTCACGATGACACGCGCCGTGAGGGGATTGTTGGTGTCCACCAACCAGCGGGCGAGGTCACCGCGATTCGCATTCGTGCGCGTCACGAAGCTGTGGAGAATGGCAGGTACGCCGGGAGTCACAGCCGCAGCAGGACGGGTAAAATCGCCCTTGGTGAAGACGCGAGTCTCACGCGGTTTCGGCAATTCTCGCATGACCAGGGTCGTCACTGGCTTCGGTTGGCTTCTCTCCAGTTGGGCGAGCTTGGTGTTGCGTTGCTTAAATTCGGCGTCGTCCGGCTTGAACGCGGCGAAGACGACACGTTTCTGCTTCGCGGCCATTTCGGCAAACGGCTTGCCCAACGCCTTGCGCACCTCATTTTCGAGTTTGGCCTTCTGTTCGTCCGTCAACGATCGCTCCCAGTTTGCAAGCTCACTCCCTTTGGTGTTCAGGTAACGTTCGATATCCGCTTCAGCCTCGACGAGTTGCTTAGCCGCATCGGAGGCACCTTCCATCTCGTCCGGAATCTCCAGCATTCCATCAGGCGCTCCCTTGCCGTGGCCATCTTCAACGGTGGAATTGAAGAACGCGTAAAATTGGTAATACTCGCGTTGCGTGAATGGATCAAACTTGTGATCGTGACACTGAGCGCAGCCTAGTGTGATGCCTAGCCAGACGGTGGCGGTGGTATTCACCCGGTCCATGACCGATTCAACCCGGAACTGCTCTGGATCGATGCCGCCCTCTTGGTTGATCTGAGTGTTGCGATGGAAGCCGGTCGCAATCACCGGCTCGAGCGCTGAAGCACGCGGAGGCAACGAGTTGGTTTCGACCAAATCACCCGCGAGTTGCCACAGGGTGAATTGTTCAAACGAAATGTCCCGATTGAGTGCGTGAATCACCCAATCCCGATACTTCCAAACCGAACGCTGTGCATCGACACTGTAACCATTCGAATCGGCATAACGCGCGCTATCGAGCCACCACCGTCCCCAACGTTCGCCGTAGTGCGGCGAAGCCAGCAGCTGGTCGACAACTCGCTCGTAGGCGTCCGGATCGCGATCCTGAACGAAAGCATCCACTGCCTCGATACTCGGCGGGAGTCCCGTGAGATCCAGACTCAGACGGCGAATCAGGGTCACGCGGTCCGCTTCGGATGACGGACGAATCTGGTCCTTGGCAAGCCGCGCGTGGACGAAGGCGTCAATGGGGTTCGCGGCACGCCACTGGGGATCGAGGCGCGGAACTGCTGGTCGGACCGGCGCAACAAATGCCCAATGAAGTGCCTTCTCAGGTGCCGCTGCCAGCAAGTTCGGCGAGACAACGGCTAGCAAGGTCAGGCAGAACAGGTGTGATTTCATGCGCGGCGGCTGACGACGATCTTGGAATAGAACCTTAAGTCCTGCCAGTCCGGATTTCTAGCATCATTCCGTCGTCGGAAAAGCAGTCCATCGTTTTGGACTTCCCGTCGCTGCAGACTTGGGACACTTAGCTTGAGGCAGACTGCAAGGATGCTGAATACAGCTTTGCATAGGAGCCGCGGCACCCCCAATGCCCTTGCCGAACCCGCACGAGCGCTGCACCCTGCTGAAAAATGCGCCCACTCGCTCCATGACGAATGTCCCAGCTCGCAGAGCGTCGATATGGATACACACTGTCAGAAACTGCCTATGATCTCCCTCACTCGCTGGTTGCTCCATCTCCACTCATTCTCGCGGCACATCACACCGGTAGGATCTTCCCGGAACCGCGCGACTGAATACCAGTTGGACTCGACTCGCGCGACGACTCCAAGCCTGGACACCCATGGCACCTGCCGCTGCATCTCGACACGAATTCACACGACCGCAAGCTGGGTAGTCGCCCTTTTCATGGCGATCGAAATCCGAGGTCTCGCCACCCAAAATGACCCTGATTCCACGTGGCAGACCGACGCGGAATCCCGACTGAAGGCCATTTTCGATCGCGGAGAATTTCGCGCCCAAAAGTTTCAGGCGCAATGGCTGACAAATAGTTCCGGATACACGGTTCAGGAACGTGATCCAAAAACGAAAGATGCGATACGGACCACCTACCAGGTTCGCACCGGCGAACGCGTCAAGACAACGCCTGATGAGGGAAAGGAATCTGATCGTGAACGACTTCTTTCGCCAGACGGCTCGCGCCTGCTGAAGTTCCAGGATCGCGATCTTTTTGTGCACCATCTGGCAAGTGGCCAGCTTATTCAGCTAACGAAACATGCTGCTGCTGGACGAGATATCTCGTACCGCAATGCCGTCTGGAGCCCCGATGGATTGCGCGTCGTTCTGGTTGAGACGGACAGCACCGACGTGCGACGGCGAGCGGTTCTTGAACCCAGTGATCCGTCTTATCCAGGGGTGCAATATCATCAGTTCGCCCGAGTCGGCGAAGCCATCCCGAAGCTTCGGGTCGGCGTCGTGGATGCCGATGGACAAAACCTGACATGGCTGCCACTGACGTCGCCGAAAGAAGGCTTTTATCTCGGACAAGTCGAATGGGTCGGGAACTCAGAAGAGGTCCTCATCGAGCGGCTGAGCCGCTTCCGTGACCAACGGGAGTTCTTCCTGGCGAAGCCGAATGGCGACCTGAAGCAGATCTTCCATGAATCGAATGACGCCTGGGCGGAATCGAGCCAAGGGAAGAACTCCGGGCTGACATGGATTCGCGGTGGTCGAGCCTTTGTGGTGGTAAGCGAAAAGGATGGATGGCGCCATGCGTACCTCGGTTCACGCGACAGCAAGGAGTTGGCGCTGCTGACACCCGGTAAGTACGATCTCATAGATCGAGCGGTGATCGATGAAACAGGTGGGTGGTACTATTTCTATGCCTCTCCGGACAATGCCACCCAGAAACATCTGTTCCGGGTACCCCTTGATGGATCTGGCAATTTGGAGCGGATCACCCCCCAGGACCAGCACGGGACTCATCACTATGATTTTTCCCCGGATGCGAAATGGGCCTTCCACACCTATTCCACACTAGATTCGCCGCCATTCGTTGAGCTAGTCGAGCTTCCCGGCCATCGGGTTGTCCGCGTACTGCAAGACAACCAACAGCTTCGCGATAAGATGAAGGGTGTTCTGTCACAACCAGCAGAGTTCCTGCAACTCACCATTGGCGGGGGCATTTCAATCGACGCTTGGTTGCTCAAACCAAAGAATTTCGATCCGTCAAAAAAATACCCTGTTTTCATCTACGTCTACGGAGAACCTCATGCGCAGACGGTGCTGAATGAGTGGGGAGCCGCCCAGATCGACTTCCACCGTGTCATCGCAGACCTCGGATACCTGGTGGTATCCTTCGACAACCGCGGCACACCCGCCCCCAAGGGCGCGGCATGGCGACGTGCAGTTTTTGGCAGCCTGGGTCCGCTCTCTACAGAGGAACAGGAAGCGGCGCTCCAGGAATTGGGCAGGACGCGTTCCTACGTGGACCTGTCTCGCGTCGGTATCTGGGGCTGGAGTGGTGGCGGATCGAACACCCTCAACGCTCTCTTTCGCAAACCGAATACCTACCACGTTGGTATTGCGGTGGTGCCCAAGCCTCAAGCGCACCTTTACAATGCCTGGTTCCAGGAAATCTTCATGCGTACACGTGAGGTAAATCCCGAGGGATACCAACGGGCGGCGGCGATCAATTATGCCGACGGCCTAAAAGGAAAACTGCTAATCATCACGGGGTCTGGCGAAACGAATACCCACATCCAGATCATCGAAGGGCTGATCGAACTCGGCAAGACGTTCGATTACATGGTCTATCCCAACCGCGACCATGGTTTGCGCGAGGGAAATGGGACTGTGGTTCACGTCCGCATGTTGATCGCCCGATATCTCCTGCAACATCTTCCACCAGGCCCACGTTAGCTCTCACAACGAGTTGCGCAGCCCCGACTCACCACGCGTAGGGCGCAACGCCCTGCGTCATCAGTGTTCCGCCCTTCGACGTATCACCGAAGTTTTCTTTGGAGTCCCGCGAGCCGCGAGCCCGTCGAAAAAATTACGCGCTGACAGGCAGCAGCCACAGCTACTTCGCAACGCTCTTGAGATAGGCGAGAACCTGATCCGCCTGATCCGTCGTCGAACCCTTCGGATCTACCCACACACAGATTCCGTCCTTGAATAGGAAGGCGGATCGACTGGCCATGCCCGCGAGGTTTTTGACCCCAAATGTCTCCGTTACCTTCTTTTCCTTGTCGGCAAGCAGCGGGAACGGGAATTTCTGCTCGTCCTTGAATTTCTTCTGGCTCGATTCGGCGTCTGTACTGACTCCCAAAACCTGAACTCCCGCTTTCTGCAATGCCGACCAACCATCACGCAAGGAGCATCCCTGCTTGGTGCAGCCCGGTGTGCTGGCCTTGGGATAAAAGTAAACCAGCAGATATCCCTTGGATCCGACCTTCGACAAGTCGACAGGGTTCCCATCTTGCTCATTGCACGTGATGGCCGGGATGGGGGCACCCACAGCCAACTTGTCAGCGGCGGATGCCAGAAATGGAAGGAGAGCCAAAAGGATCGATGCCACAAATGTCTTCATACCCGTTAATAATGACGAAGAACAGGAAATCAGCAACTGCCGGAATTCCCCACCGAGTTCCTACGGGGTCGGACCAGAGCAACATGTTGTCAGCGAGATAGATAACGTCGATGAAGGACGCCAAATCGACTCTTAGAGGGGCAATTTTGAGGCAAAAATCGGTTATAACGGAGATCGATTGTCGACTGGAGTGCCAGCCCGCTGTTCTTTTAGGTTCCGTCTGTGCCCAGGGCTAACCGTTACATCGTTCCAGGATTCTGCTATCACATCACTCACCGATGTCATGATCAGGCGTTCCTGCTGAAGTTCTCCCGAGATCGTGAGGATTACCGCAACCGCTTGCGCGAGACCCTCGGAGAGGTCGATGTCGGACTTCTGCAATTCACCATCACCTCAAACCACGTCCACTTATTGATCACCTCATCCCAATCCACCGAAGAGGTGAGCCGATTGATGCAGCGGGTCCAGGGGCAGCATGCGCAGGCGTTCAATCGGCGCCGCAATCGACATGGGGCTTTCTGGGAAGATCGCTTCCACGCAACTATGGTCCAGGACGGACTCCATCTCTGGCGATGTCTGGCCTACATTGATTTGAACATGGTTCGAGCGGGAGCTGTGAAACACCCTCGGGAGTGGGAATGGACAGGATACCACGAGCTCATGGGCTTGCGTCGACGCTACCGTCTAATCAATCTGGAACGTGTGCGGGAGGCAGTGGCTGCCAGAAATCTGGAAGACTTTCGTGCCGACTATCATCGCTACCTCGAAGATCGGCTAAAGACGGGAGTTGTGAGACGCGAATCGGAATGGACGGAGAGCATCGCGGTGGGCAGTCGTGAATTTGTTGAGGCGATGCGAGGTCGGGTCGTTCATCGACGCTTGCTGAACACGACCCCATTGGATGCGCAGGCCGACGTCTGGGCTCTTCGTGAAGTTCCCATTGCTTAAGAGCCAAATTCAGCCTTGAAAATGCCCTCTAAGCCCCGAAATTAACTCCAAAATACTTCTATCATACTCTGGCAAAAAGATTTGTCGTGGTCCGACCCCAGCATGAAACGTCGCCAATTCCTCGGTTCTGCCGCCACCACAATCCTCGGTGCGTGCGTTTTGCCACACGCCACGGCGCAGACCGCCGTCAAAGACGGTCCCCGATACCGCCTTGCCCTGGGCCAATGGAGCTTCCATCGCGCATTCCGCGGTGAGGCCGGAGTCGCTCGCCGTGATCCGCTGGAATTCCCCACGATCGCTGGCGAGCTCGGGTTTTCCGGTGTGGACTACAGCGGACACCTCCTGGCGGAACACCACACCAGCCCCATACATCTGGCCGAACTCAACCGGCGCGCCTCCAACGCCGGAGTGAGCAATGTGGTCATTCTCGTCGATCTCTCCGATCCGCTCGGCGCAGCCGACACCGCGGCCCGGAAGGCAAACGTGGAGAAGTACCGTCCGTGGCTCGCCGCCGCGGCCACGCTCGGCTGTACCGGCATCCGAGTGAATCCGATCGCCGAAGGAAACCGACCGGCAGGGGAACAAGCTCGACTTCTAGCCGACGGGCTGGCCCGCCTGGTGGAATTCAGTGCCCCGTTGAACCTCGACGTGATGATCGAAAATCACGGTGAAGGACTCCGTACCGATGGTGCATGGCTCGCTTCCGTCGCCAAACGGGTCGCCCACCCGCGATGTGGCACTTTACCGGACTTCGGCAATTTCCAAAAAAACCGCACCACCGGCGAGTTCCACGACCGCTACACCGGCGTGGCTGCAATGCTCCCCCTCGCCAAGGCTGTCTGCGCCAAGTCACACGACTTCGACGCGAATGGCAACGAATGCTATTCCGACTATGGACGCCTCTTAAACCTAGTAGCTGACTCCGGCTTCCGCGGTTGGATCGAAGTCGAGTACGAAGGACCCGGCGGCTCGCCCCGAACACTTTCGGCCACTAGGTCCCCAGAGCAGCCCCTCGGCGAACGCGAAGGAACCCTCGCCACTAAACGCCTGCTCGAAAAACTCCTCGGAGCCGATCTATCGCGAAAGGGCTGAGTCCATCAATCACTCGGTATTCTGAGTCGCGATGCTGCAGCCTCGAGAGATGGTCGAGTTATTGAGTAGGTTGGGTGCAAAATGCCTTCAATACATCTCGCGAATGGCATCGTCGATGGCTTTAGCCAAAGCGGGAATTCGTTGTGTGTAACTGATCGGGCTGACCGGATCCCCATACGGTCCCCGGGTTCGATGCGCAAACGCTTCGTCCACGTAGCGGTACCCCAAGTTGCTCAGGAACGAGATGATGTACCGCCGGAAAGGTCGCCCGGGCAGAGACGTCACGATACCCGCATCCGACGCGTAATTATATGTCAGCCCGGTTTTGTGCGCGAAGATCACCTCCGCCTTGCCATTGCTCGCCCGGACGTCGACCCCGAAATTCACGCCGTCCACTGCAACGATGCCATTGGTCGGATGGATCCAACGAGCTGCAATCATTGCGGGTATACCGGGTCGCACATTCGGCACACCTGCCAAATTGGCGGTAGACAACGCTTCGTTCAGCCCCTGCTCTGCCAACAGTTGCTTTAAATAAGCACGGCTAGACTGGTTGATGTATCCCGAAGTCACCGCTCGACCATCGGGGGTGCGCCACAGTTCATTCGGCGGTCCCTCAATGAGCAGGAGGAGCCTCGCCGTATCGAATGCGGTCATGTGAATCCGATCCGTTTGCCAGTTCCTACCGTCTTCCGCCCGAGTGCCATTAATCTGAAGTGTTTCCAAACCTAAGTCGCGATATTCCCGATTCATAACCTGAATGCTGAGATTCCGATGCAGCCATTGGAGTAAGGCTTGAGTCGCGCGATTATCCGAGGCGGTGATCATGGGATCCAACCAGGCTCGAACCGTACGTGTCTCGTCCTTTGCGTTGGGAGCGGAAAAGGTGACAGGCGTATCCAGTGTCAAAGACCCGGAATCAACCAGACGCATTGTGTGAAATGCGATAAGAAGTTTGAAGAGCGATGCCGGATAGGGCGCCATGAACTGGAAGGATGCGTTCGTTCGGCCCGGGAGAATGTCGTCGTCATCGGTAAGCGACGGATGGTTGGTCCAACCCTTGACCCTCAGAGGCACGGACTCGCCTGACGCGAACTCCCCTCCGTTCCAGCGCGATATGTCCCAACGCCGAAATCGAACGGACGAGGCTCCGTGGTTCAAACTGACCGGAACAATCAATCCCTCGGGGTAGTCGCGAGACAAGAGTATGTTGGCGCATGCCAGGACCTGTCCCTGGGGGTTGAGTTGAATGACCGCAACATCAACATTCGGCACATGCGCAATGATCTTGGGCAAGCTTGGCTTCTTGGCATCCTCATTGGCGGCCCCAAAATCCAAAACGCGGTCGAAGCGAGCCTCTCGTACCGCGCGAAGCACCGCGGTTTCTAACGGCGATGCGGCTCGCGCGCGTTGGAAATTCGCGCCAAGCAGCAGTAGGAGCACGGCGATGACACACCATTTCATTGGAGAGGCATTATCCACCGAGCAAGTGGGCACTTGGCAGCGCAAGAATGAAGTCGACGGAACTCTGCAGGTTGGCCAAAAGCCCAAACGTCAACACACACCACCACGCTTACCAGACAAAGCGACATGAGATAAGCAGGTCCAAAGTTCCAGCCCTATTTTTTAAACACAGGGGTGGGGCCGATGCCTTGAGGCTTGGTGGTTCGAGGCGCAGCGATCCGGGTCGAACCGGCGTGTAGACTCGACGGATCGAACCCCAACACTTTGCCATCGGTGAGCGCCCGGAGCTTAATCTGTTTTACCTGCACACTGTTGGCGTTCCCTTGATGCAGTTGGATCGCCAGCAATCCTTCGAGCGCCCGTCCCCTTTCATCGTAGTCGAACATCTCGGAAGTGACCTTCCCGTTGATCTTGTGAAGGAGATGATTTCCCCGCGCGATCACCGTGTATTCGTTCCATTGTGAAACGTCCACCGTCACTGGGTGACGCTCTGCAATGACCCACCGGCCGCCCTGGGGATCAACCGCGACGTCCTTGCCGTTGAGTCCAAAGATTCCCCGTCCCCTTTCCTCATAGGTCATGCCCGTATGCTCGATCGCCGGGTGGATGTCGCACTGATACCCCGCAATCGCCCACGGGCTGATCTCCGGCAGTTGGCGGCTTCGGTATTGGATGCCAGAGTTATTGTCGCCTATGACCCGAACGGTCGCGCGCAGTTCGAAATCTTTAACCTTGCCGCCGCGCCAGATTAAGAAGGAGTTGTTCCTCGGGCTCACCGGGCCGCTGCAGGTACCAATGATCACCCCGTTCTCCACCTTCCAAAGCGCGGGATCGCCATCCCAACCGGCAAGATCCGTTCCATTGAAAAGCGGCTTGAAACCTTCAATCCCAAACGACGCGCAAGCGATCAGCGTCAGGACCAGGAAGGTGAAGAGAGTAGGGAGTATGCGTTTCATCGTTTTATGCGGGTTGCTGATGCGTCGCAGGTCTGTGAAAAGGCGTTCGCATGGGAGTCTCATGGAGCTGGCTGATCAAGCTAAAGTTATCGGCGTTTCCAGATTCATGCCAGAACCCCCCTCACGACACGCCCATGCACGTCGGTCAACCGGTAATCACGCCCGCCGAATCGGTAAGTCAGACGTTCATGATCCAGGCCCAGCAGGTGCAGCATGGTGGCATGCAGATCGTGGATTTCGACCTTGTTCTCGACCGCTTTGTAACCGTAATCGTCGGTCGCGCCGTAAGTCACGCCACCTCGGATGCCGCCACCCGAAAGCCAGAGGCTGAAACCGAATGGGTTGTGATCGCGACCATCACTTCCGCCCTGAGCAAATGGTGTGCGCCCAAACTCGCCAGACCAGAGGACCAGTGTCGTGTCCAAAAGGCCGCGTGCTTTGAGATCTTTCAGAAGGCCGGCGATGGGCTGATCGATCGAGAGCGCATTCAGAGAATGGTTCTTGCGAAGATCACCATGCGCATCCCAACGCTGGGTGCCGTGAGCGCGCGGACAGGTCAACTCGATGAAACGAACGCCGCGCTCCACAAGCCGTCTTGCAACCAAGCACTGACGCCCATACGAACGGGTATGCTCAAACGGGGCGTCCAGACCGTAAAGACGCCGCGTCACTTCCGATTCGCCAACAATGTCCGTCGCCTCTGGCACGGCCATCTGCATCCGGTAGGCCAACTCCGCATTGAGAATGGCCGCCTCCAAGGCGTCTGGCCTCCCCAAATCTTCCAGCGTGCCGGCGTCGATCGTACGCAATGCAGCGAGTTTGGTCTGTTGCCAGCGTGCCTGTGCCTCGATCGGCTGGACGTTGGCCAGCGCCGGCGATTGATTGCGCAGTAGCGACGCTTGGTAGTTCGCCGGTAGAAAGCCCGCAGCAAAACAATCCACCCCCCCGGATGGAATCAACCCGCCATCCAGCACGACATAACCCGGTAGGTCACGATTTTCCGAGCCCAAGCCGTAGGTAGCCCAAGCGCCCATGCTCGGTCGACCTGCCATGCCACTGCCACAGTGCAGGAAATAATTGGCAGCATTGTGCTCAGAGAAATTGGAGGCCATGGAACGGATCACGCAGAGGTCATCCGCGCAACCGCCGATGAATGGAAAGAGATCGCTCACCGGCAGACCACTGCGGCCATAAGTCTTGAAGTCCCACAAATTGCCCAGCACCGCGCCGTTGTCTTCGAACTGCGTCGGCTCCATTTTCATTCTGAACGGCTTTCCGTTTTCGAGCTTGAGCCGTGGTTTGGGATCGAAACTCTCCACCTGCGACACACCGCCATCCATGTACAGAAAGATCACACTCGTCGCCTTTGGTGGGCGATGCGCACCGCCCACCGTTCGGCGGTTGGTCCCGTCCGACGCTCCCAGGCTCTTGTTCGAAAGCATTGAGGCCAGCGCGATGGCACCGAAACCAAGGCTTCCTTCACGCAGCAGTTGCCGCCGGGTCATCGGGGGGAAATATCGTCGGGCGTCAGGGGACATGAATGAACTCCTTCATCATAAAAACAACATGACAGGCGTCCGTCCACAACGCTGGATCCAGTCGAGCGGAATCACCGGATAATTCACGGGCTGCGGCTTGCGTCCTGAGCAGATCGAGCATTTGATCGAGTTCCGGATTCTTCGGCGGGCGCGCCAGAGCGCGAAGAAACAATTGTTTGATCCGTTCACTGTCGGAGAGGTTGGACTGCTTTAAACTCTCTTTGGCCCAGGCACTGGCTTGCTGTTGAACCAACGGATCATTCATCAACGCCAGCGCCTGGCCTGGAACGTTAGACCGATTCCGCTGCCCCACGGTGGTCTCCGGCAACGGCAGATCAAACGTCAGCATCCAGGACGATAGGAAATTACGGCGAGTCTCGAGGTAGATCGTACGCCGCCGATCACCGTCCATGGGGCCACTCGCGCTTCTGACCCACATGCGATCGCCCATAAACGGCGTGAAGTAGGTCGGCACGGATGGGCCGAACTGGACGCGATTCAACTGCCCGGCGATCACCAGCAGGCTATCGCGAATGACTTCACCTTCCAGGCGACGCAGATGCATCCGATGCAGAAGTACATTGTCCGGATCACGGGCTTCCGCAACGGGATCCTCCGGAACGCTGGACATTTGAAATGCCCGGGTCAGGCAAAGAGTTCGGATCAATCGCTTAATCGAACCCCCATCCGCGCGAAAAGTCAGGCCCAGATAGTCGAGCAACTCCGGATGGGACGGGGCCTGACCCATCGTTCCCAAATTGTCGACCGTCGACACCAATCCACGGCCAAACAAATGCGCCCAAATGCGATTGACGATCACGCGGTAGGTAAATGGATTGGACTCCGCGAGTATCGAGTCTGCAAGTTCCAGGCGGCCACTCCCGTCGACAACGGAAGCGAAAGTCAAGTAAGTCATCGCTTCAGGAACACGCCGGGACACCAGAGCTCCCGGGGTTTTAGGATCACCGCGAATAAAGACTCGCGTGGGCTCCGCGCTGCCGTCGGTCATGGCCAGTACGCGCATCGGCTGAGGCAAACCCTCCAGAGCAATGCCGACCCGGCCGACGATACCGGCGATTTCCGCGGCGGATGTCCCCCAATCCACTAGCCGGCTTTTCGACAGCCACGACAACCATCCAGTCGACGTTGACTCCGGTTCACCGCGGATCCACGAATCCAAGGCATGGTGAAATGCCACTTCCAGTTTGGCGACCTGCTCCATGGAAGTGCTGCTCGGAGAAAGCGGGATCACTGGATCGTCGGGCGGCGGTTTAGCACTCGGCGAAAAGACGATGCGCTCCAGTGCCACGAAGCCGTCGCCCTGATCGACGAGTTCAAAATAAGCCGGCCGCCCAATGTGCCGATGAAGCCCTGAGTTGATCGAGTGCCAGGTGAATCGGCCATCTGTGTTCACGTCGAAAAGTGTCCGTTCAAAAAGCAACGGGTTGAACTCGCGTAATCCATAGCGAGAGATGATCAATCGCACCTGTCCTGAACGGCCTCCAACAAGAAGATGAATGTTGGTGTGGGTGATCGTGAAGGTGGGCGAACGCAAGGTTCCCTGAAGTGCCGCAGCAAATCGTCCGCTGTGCACAACGCCCGGGGGAAGGAACTCGATCTCCTTGCCGTCAACACGCCAGCAGTTGACCAAATTTGACCCCGAACCGAACGCCTGCCCGCTCGGGAACCACGTATTGAGGTTCGGCGCGGGAAATGGCTCGTAAACCGCCGTACTCATCGACCCGATCGGTTCCCGCCCTTTCAACGCCGGCACTGGCTCCATCGATTTTTCTCGCGGCGCTGACGTTTTCGGGCCCGCAGATGAATCCTGGTATTCACGTTCCACTGCCGTCAGCCATGAATACAAAGGATGCGACAGTTTGCGTACTCCATCAGAAGCCAACTCGGTCATCCATGATTGCAGAATCTCAGTCCTCAACCCGCGCTCACTCGCCACGGTTGCCACCGGTCGCACGAAGCCCCGACCCCCAACTTTCGGCGAATTCGTGAGGACAATCCCCTCCACGTTGGTCTGTCCCAACACCAAGTCCGTACGAGCGTTCGTTTTGGTGTCGGCAGGCTTGGCCGGACCGTGCATAACCTCGCGCGCAGCCAACAGATAGGGCGCGATCTTTGGTCCGCCCTCAGTGCGCACGCGCTTCATCAGCTCAATCAATGGTTCAGTTTCGCGGGCATGCTGGCGGCGCAATTCCTCGACACGTGGCTCCAGGGTTCCGTCCGGATCGAGGCACGCGAGATCCTGGCGTGAGCCGCGGAGATACGCGGTGAGGCTGTAATAGTCCCGGGTGGAGATCGCATCAAATTTGTGATCATGACAACGGGCGCATGCGACGGTCAGTCCCAGAAAGGTCTTCGAGAATACATCCATCTGGTTATCGATACGGTCCGCCTCATCCTGGTAGGGATCCACGGGTCCATGAGTGGCCTGGTGCAGGTACCACCAACCAGTGCCGATAAGCGACTCGTTGAACCCCGTCGCCGGATGTCGCCGGTGGGGCTGAAGCAGATCGCCGGCGATGTGCTCCTTCACAAATTGGTCGTAGGGAACATCGGCATTGAACGCCCGGATCAGGTAATCGCGATACCGCCAGGCGTGCGGAATGCTGTAGTCCTGCTCATGCCCGTACGTCTCGGCAAAGCGAACTAAGTCCATCCAATGGCGTGCCCAACGCTCGCCGTAGTGGGGCGACGCCAGCAAGCCATCCAATACTCGCGCTCGCCCGCCTTGAGTCGTGTCTTCCAGGAAGTCCCGAAGTTCCTCGGGGGTCGGCGGCAGCCCGGTGATGGCGAAGTGCACACGACGCAGCCAGGTCGTCGGACTCGCCGATGGCGCGGGTCGAATCCCGCCGCTCTCCAACTTGGCCAGGATGAACCGATCAATCGGATAATCCGACCAGCTGACGTCCTTAACGGCTGGCGGCGCCGATTTCTTCAAGGGCTGAAAACTCCACCACTCGCGGCGGGCCTGAAACACGTTCGCCCAATCCACAACGCTGGTCGACCCCGACTCCGAGGCCGGCGGATGATTCCGCGGGTCGGGAGCTCCGTCGTTGACCCACTGAACGAATGACGCGAGAGCTGAATCGGATAGCTTCGGCCGATCTTTTGGCATCTTGAATTCTGAGTGCTCGTGCCGAATCGACTGAATGAGTAAACTCCTGGTGGCATCGCCCGGCACCAGTGCCGGTCCGGAATCACCGCCTTGGCGCAATGCGTCGCGTGAATCCAAACGCAGCCCACCCTTCTGCTTTTTCGCACCGTGACATTCGTAGCAATCGTTGGCCAGAAATGGGCGAATACGCGTCTCGAAATAATCCAACTGTGCCGGCGTAAGTCCTGCGGCATTCGCCACCACGAAATCGACCTCCAGGACTGCCGCCAGCGCTACCAGACAAAGACACCAATAGCCACTAAACCGAGTGTTGAGAATTCGCATGTCCGACGGTGTCATTGGCTAAACCCCAGTCATTCAACCCCGACAATATTCGTCAAGAAGTTACGCCTCAGAACACGACCTTGGTCATCCATTAACGCGGAATGAGACAACGCCTAAGTCCGTGGCTAACTGGGAACTTCGATACAGGGCGCCTCTCCGAGTTACCGGCGCCGCTTTGGATGCTGGGGGGAAAAGCGGCAGCGGGCTGACACGCTCCAAATCACAGTGATTACTGTTGCCGCATGATCCGGACCGGAATAGGATCACACCGTTATGGGACAGCGATGTCGCTCGAGCCGCTTTCCTGGGCATTTTCGCCCGGAGGTTGTCGGATTTACGCTCATCGAACTGTTGGTCGTAATAGCGATTATCGCGATTTTGGCGGGCATGCTGCTGCCTGCGCTGTCCAGGGCCAAGTCCAAAGCACTCACGACAAGTTGCATCAACAACCAGCACCAGATCGGCCTCGCCTTCCAACTCTATGTGGACGATTTTGCGGACAACTATCCCGTTTGCAGCGGATGGAATTCCTATGGCGGTGCCAAGGGAGTGGTCGATGATCACCATGGCGGCGCGACAGCGGCGACCAATCGTCCGTTGAATGTCTACGCGCCCGGTACGAACCTTTGGCGATGTCCGGCCGATCGCGGCGACTTTTTCTACCCACAAAAGACGGCGTTTCTGGCGTTCGGCAACAGCTATCGTACGCAATTTGGAGCCAATTCCTTTCGAACACGACACGTCACCGGCGACTCGAAAGCGACCCGAGGTAGTCCGGAGAGTTTCCCGATCAAAGGCAGTCTCGTGGCGATCAGCCCCGCCAACAAGATCATCCAAGGCGATGTGCCCTGGCATGGCAATCGGAAGCCAGAAGATCCGCGGAGCGCTTGGCACAATGCTCGCGGCAAACGCGGCCATGTCATGCTCTTCGGCGATAGCCACGCGTCATTTTATCAATTTCCAAAGGAGATGGAGGATCCTCAGCTGCAAACGCTTTTCGTCTCGGACACTGACACAACGCATCCGTTGCGACCTCGGCCGGATTTTCATTGGTGGTAAAACACGTCGTGCAACTCGTGCATCCGTGCTGCCACTCTCAAAGCAAGGAAACCACCACATGGCAACATGTCTCAATGTTGCGGGCGCGGGCTATCCAACGGAGCGCGCCGGTGAACTGATCAAGCCTATTCCTTCGCCAGCAGTGCCATCGCCGCATTATGACCGGCGATGCCACTGACTCCTCCGCCGCGACGGGCTCCCGCACCGGCCAGATAAATATGCGGATCTTCGGTTTCAGCGCCCCAAAGCCGCTGGTCCCCTGCCCCGGCATCACCGTCCATGAACGGGAAATCCAGATCGCGGTGGAATATGTTTCCTCGCGGCAAGGAAATGTCCCTCTCCAAATCGAGAGGCGACTTTACTTCAATCGCCAGCGAACCATCGCGACAGGGAGCCAGGACCGATTCAAGTGGATCGAGCAGATATTGATTCAAACTGGCAATAGCGCGCTCCTTGGCCAGTGCTTTGGCACGTTCAGAATCGGCATCGAAGAGCGTTGCCGGTGTGTGCAGGCCGAACAGGGTGAGTGTGTGAAAACCTTTCGCGATCAACTCAGGCGACAAGATCGTGGGATCAGTCAGGGTATGACAATACATCTCCAACGGCAGCGGTTGTGGCATTTCCCCGCCGCGAGCCTGAGTGTAGGCCGCTTCGAACTGCGTGAAGCTTTCGTTCACATGAAAGGTTCCGGCAAATGCAAGTCGCGGATCCACCCCCGACTTGAGGCGCGGCAGGCGCTCCAGTAACATGTTGATCTTCAATTGGGATCCCTCAAGTGAATCCGGCACAGGGCGTCGGCGCAAGCGAGCTAGATGTTGGGGCGCGGCGGCAAACAGCAGATCCTTCGCAACATAAGTATGACCGGACTCCGTTTCGACGCGGACACCTCCCGGACCGCTCTCCAGAGCGAAAACCTTCGATTCGAGCTTTATTTCTACACCCAATGATATCGCGACGCGATGCAACTCGCTGACGAGCGCTCCCATTCCGCCTTGAGGCACACGCCACTGCCCGGTGCCGTTGCCAATAAGGTGATAAAGGAAACAGCGGTTCGCCTGCATGTCATCTGCGGAAACAAATGTTCCGATCAGCGCGTCGGTAAGAACGACGCCCCTCACAATGTCGTCGCTGAAGCGTTCGCGAATAACCTTTCCGATGGGGACCTCCATCAGGTCGTGCCATACCTCAGGCAATCCCATTTCGATCTGGAGTTCCGCGGCCCTCTTAAGAGGCTTCAGCATCGTCGGAGCGAGGCGCTTGGCCAGTTGCGCGATCTCTCCGTAAAACTCGTACCAGGCAAGGCCTTCCTTGTCCGATCCAGTGAGCCGCCGGAAGCTGCTCGCAGTCGTTTCCTCCCATTCGGAGGAAATCAAGAGTCCATCATCACGGCCATCACGGTGCCAAGGCGTGTAGGAAGCGACGGAACGTTCAAGCGTGTTGAAACGGATGCCCAAATCCGCGACAATTTGATCGGGCAGCAGCGAGACCAGATATGAATAGCGCGAAAGCCGCGCCTCGTATTCGGGAAATGGTTTGACGCTGGTGGTGGCACCACCCAGTTCGGCATGTGCTTCCAACAGGAGAACGGCCTTTCCAGCTTTGGCGAGATAGGACGCCGCCACCAACCCATTGTGTCCGCCACCGACGATGATGGCATCGTACATTTTGTGATGATGCTTCATGTTGAACTCACTCATTTCGGAAAGGGGCGTTCGCAGTTACGGGTTCCGAAGGTTTCCCTTCGCAGCGGGCTTAGGATGTGGACGAAGTCGCAGTGTCACTTTCGTCCCTACAGCTGGAAGGCCGTGTGAATATGCATGGGCCGCGCTGCGATCGCGACGATCGACTCGTCCTCCTTGCTCCCCTTGGTGCAGGCGACTAGTTCGAGCATGCCTTTGTCGAGACAGATCATGCCTTCGATGTCGACGCAGCGCTCTTCGAGGTTGATGGCCACTCCTGGCATCTTCAGCTTCTTTACCGCCGCTTCCCGTTCCATGCTCGGCGTACGACTCTCCGGAGTCGCGGTTCCCCCCCGAACCCTAGTGTCCTCCGCGGCACCAACGGAAGCGCGTCCAAACGCCGAAGCAATCAGCGCCGCCAGTGTCACGCGCAGATGCATGATCGATGGTTGCATCGCTAATTCTTCTCCTTTAGTAGCTCAACCATCCCGGTTCTGAAGCCTTAATGCCAGATGGCACACGCTGCTTCGGTGATGGGGTGGGGACTCATGTTCTACTGAATTCGGATGAGTTTCGGGGAGTCCGTCGAGGCTTCAATCGCAGTAATCGTTTCGCGGACGCTTTTGGCCTTCATGCGCATCAGGTTCCGCGGGAAGTCTTTCTCCTCCTTCTCAAAGTAGTGCGCGATCTGGGTCAGTTCTGGGATGACCGCCTTGGCGTGGGTCCCGTAGCTGAGAAGGATCTTCATCAGCTCTGGGGTGCGAATTTGGCTCTCCCATGGATTCTGATCGCGGGTGTATCTCACCAGGGCGCTAATGCCTTCCTCGATGTGGTGCTTCGCCAGGAGACGCAAGCCCTCCACGCGAATCCCGTCGGCAAACATCTCGCCGCTGGGCGCCGGTTGGACGATCGCCTCGTGGATGGCAGGCAGCAGTGGCTTGATTTCTTCGAGTGTAAGACGGCGATAGACCGATCCAATGCTGCCGCGAGCACGGCCGTCTTCATTTTTCAGCCCGGCCCGCACGGCATTGTACAACGCTGGGCGATCCACACCGTCCAATGAGCGGCCAAGCATTCCATCGCGTTCAAACAGTGCGAAGGAGAGATAGCGCTGCTGCATGCCTCGAGGATCTTTAGCCACATCCACCTGAGCCAGTAGTTCGAGCAGTTGCGGCACCGCCTTCATAGCAGGCGCGCCGATGGCAGCGAGCGCTTCAGCAGCTTTGATTCGGAGCCAGAGATCTGAATGCGCCAAGGTCTTCTGCAGGACATCCACGGCAGGCGCTCCACGTCCGTGGAGGAAACTCAATGCCTGACAGGCGCCATAACGAGCGTCGAGGCTTGGAGAATCGAGCATTTCGAGCAACGAGGCAACGGGGGCGTTCTTGCGGCGCCCCAGAGCCATGGCCGCTCGCTCGCGCACGACGGGCGACCAATTGCGAAGGCGCTCGAGCAGTTGTTCATCACTCAGTGCATCGTAGAAACTGTAGCGATCTTTGTTGTTCCAGCCACGCCCGTCGAGGATGAGTGATTGGGCGGCGGCGGTATCGAGTTGCGGTACTGCACCAGACATTTTGCCGGTGAGATAAAGTTTCTTCAGCGGCATGGCGTAGGCCAGCAAATAGCCGCCGGTGGTGTCCCAGCCTGCGTAGCTGTCTTCTTCGTTTTCCGGCGGGCCTTGGTGCCGGTAGCTGTTATCCCAACGCCGCGCGAGATCGAAGTACCAACTCCCAAACTCCGTCATCCAAGCTCCGGTAGCATTCGGGCCGGACTGAGCGACACCCGGGATAGCCCACAAGATGTTGAAGAAATTCCCGGTGTGTCCCGTGTCCCGTTCTGGTCCGTGAGAGGCGATGCTCATCCGCGAGAAGAACTCCGCGCCTTTCGATTCACCGATCAGGTTGAACAGGGCGGCGGCCATTCCACATTTGCCGTTGTCCTCGTGGTTCTCAATCCAAGGATGATGGTCGCCGTAAGGAATCGCTCCCTTGCCGATGTAAAACCTCAGCAACTTGGCACTTCGTTCGATCGCCAGATCTAGGGCTGGATCTTTTACGCCGGCCTGACGCGCCATCGCCATCGCAATGGTCAACGGCACGCCGGGGGAGTTCATCATTCCGTAGCCGGAAAGCCGTCCGTCGGGCCGAGCAAACCTGTGGCCCCACGAGCCCACGGCGCTTTGACCATGGGCAGCTTCGAGCGCGAGCCGTGATAAGCCCGGCATGATCGAATCATCGCCCGTCGCAATCTTGTATTCGGACAGGAACATCAGGACATAGCCGTAATACCATGTTGCCATCCCTTCGTCTTTGAACGTCGAGGCCCACTCGGCTTCCTTCTTGATGAGCGGGAGATAGCTCGGGTCACCGCTGGCTAACAGAGCGAGCGCATTGAGCGATCGGGGGATTGGATCCTGCCGTTTAGCATAGGAGGGTCCGGCCATCCGCTTGGCCAGATCCTTGCACCCTTGTTCGAGAATGCGTTTGGACTTCGGGCAGTTGTAGGGAGCCGTGGCGCTGTAAGTTCCGATCACCGGAAGCTTCACCACGACTTCCGTCGAGCTGCCGGCGCGCCACCGGGTCAGGCTGAGATTACCTTGGCCGGTTTCCGATTCGGCAAGGGTCAGGGCCTTGCCCATTTCGGTGCGCGCGTCGTAGGAAAACAGCTTGCCGCCGACGCCGAGAATCACGTCGCCAACCGCGAAAACGCCGTCAGCTGGAGAACCCTTCTCCACCTTGGTAATCGCAATCTGGCGGCCGTCGGAGGTGACCATTTTATCGCAAAACATCCAGCCGCGCAGGCCTGTGGCACCTAGATTCCAGTTGTGCTTCGCACTTTCAGGAATCTTTTCGCCTTGGGTCAAATCGGGCACCTTCGTTGGCTTCACCTGACCTGCCCCAGAATCGGGCTTGTCCGCTGCAGAAACCCCGACGAAGACTGAAAGGGCGAGCGCCGTGATGGCGTTGAGTAACAGTTTCATAATCAGTACAGCCGCACAAATTCGGTTTGCATTTCGCCGGTCACGCGCGCGCCGCGTTCCTCGACGAACACGTTGACTTCTGTCCTCACCCCGAAGGTCGGCAGGTAGAGCGCTGGTTCCACGGAAAAACATGTCCACGGGATAACGGGCCGTTCGTCGTGCGTCTCCATGTTGTCCATGTTAGCCCCCACGCCGTGTACGTCACGCCCGATGGAATGGCCGGTGCGGTGCCGAATGTTGGGCCCGTAGCCGCAGGTCTGAATGTGGCCCGCCACTGCGTCATCCACCTCAAAACCCCGGAGCTTGCGGCCCGCCGCCATGGTTTCTCGGACCAGCTTGATGCCGGCATCTCGAGCGCCCACCACGACCGCAAACGCCTCTCGCATCGGCGCGGGCACCTCCTCCCCGCAATAAGCCATCCAAGTGATATCGTAATAGACTGCGTCCGGCTCATTGAGCTTGGCCCACAGGTCCAGCAGCACCAGGTCGCCACGACGAATGGAGGCGCTACCCAACTCGGGAGGTGAATAGTGCGAGTCCGCTGCGTTGATATTGGCGCCCACGATTGGAGGCCAATTGGTGACCAGTCCGCAGTCTAGAAACCGTCGCATGACGAATTGTTGGACGCCGTACTCGTCGAGCGGACGCCCATCGCGCGTGGCTTGTTGGATGTGTTCGAAGGCTTCGTGCCGAATCCGGTCCACCCGACGCCCCGCCTCAAGGTGCATCTCCAATTGTGCCGGCGTCCACGTCGCCTCAAAAATCTGGATCAACTCCGCCGAACTGACCACGTCGACGCCGAGGCTGCGGATCCATTCCACCGTACCCGCGTCCACGTTGGCCACATAAGGAACGGCGCACCGGGGTGAGTACTGCATGGCAACCCTTCTTGCGTCTTGGAGCAGCCTCCGCAACCCAGCCTCCTGCTCCTGCCAACGGGCGTAAGGAATCTTGGCACCGGGCAAGGGATCGAGAACATGCGGCTCCACTTGATGAACCAACCCGCGCGGTTCGCCCTGACAGGGAATGAAATAATACCAGCGCCGGCTCACGTGGCCCGGAGGCTTTAGTCCCAGCACCCGATAGGCAAGAGGGTCACGCTCGTGGTGGTCGAAAAAGAGCCAGCCGTCGAGACCGGCCTTCTGAAGTTCACGCTGAATGCATTCAAGGTTCATGATTTTCCCGCATGGGAGGATCGGCCTCCCGGCAATTCAGCCACATTGGCTTTGATGCATCGAGTGTTTTTGGCGCCTTTCCCGAAAAATCAACGATTCTGCCACACTGTGGCTGCGACGAGCACGCCAATGTAAACACCGTAGATCGCCAGGCGGACGACCCCTTCGCGTCGCAACACGAACCTTCAGCGCGGACAAACGGCGCAGAACTTCCATCGAACGTTCGGCGCAGCCCTCCTGCACGGTGCCAATGACCGCGACAAACAAGCTGTAGATGAGCGGGCTGGCAAATCAGTTCAGTTGGCCGAGACCGCGGCCAGTTCACCGCAAAGATCCAAGGCCTTCAGCGCCTCGGCAGTGGCGATGTAGGTGATGTAGTGATAATTGCCGCGATAGAGCGAGTGCATCCACCAACGCCCGCTCGCGCGCTGCTCGCGCTTCAGCCACGCAAGGCCTCGCTGGATACGCGGGTCGGCCACAGGCACGTTGCTCTGGCGCATCAGCACAATGGCGAGCGACGTCATGTAGGCGTCGCTCTGGGGATTTGCGGCGTCAGGGAGATTCAAGATGAGTTTCCGCACGGTGTCGCTGATCTCGAAATGCCAGTCGTCGAGCGCGGACATGTCTCGGACGCACCAACCGCCATCCGCGTGTTGCTTGGAGGAAAGCAGCGCCATGGCGGCGTCACGTTCCTTCTGCGATACCAGTTCGGGCAGATAGAGTCCGAGTTGCAATTTCAGGATGCGGTCGAAATCGTTCTTCGGAACGGATGTGCGCAGCCAGTCTTTCATCTTCGCGACACCGGTGCGCAACGATTCATCCTTCAACCCCGCGAGCCAACCAGGCGCAGCGGTGATGGCGCGCGCGGCCTGGAGCGTCAGTTCAAAGTCGGTGGTGATGTGCGGAATTTCCACCTCACCGTGACTGACGAACGCCCCGCTCGAAGACTGGCGAGCAAACATATCGCGAAGCGCTCGCTCTGTCGGCTCGGAGGTCTTGCCCCTGAGGTGCCGGTCCCACTCGGCCAGGCTGAGAGCCCGCCACACACTGCTGAACGTGCCAGGGTAAAACCGGTGCCCGTTCTTGTCCGACTCCTTCACCGGCTTGATTTCCACCGGCACCGATTTCACGAAGTCCGCCAGCACTTCGTCGCTCGGCTTGCCAAACTGCCGAGTCCAAGCCGTGCGCTCGGTCATGTAGGGGCCGGTGGTGTGGCAGTTGACGCACGAATTCTCCCTCACCCAGCACACCGCGCCGTCCTCGAGATACTTCGCCGCCGCCTTCAACGATATCGGGCCGAACGTCGCTACGCGCGGCTCGTCAGCGCTAGGCAGGCTCACATGAATATCACCGGACTCGTATTGAAATTTGGGCTTATCCGCAGCGTGCGCTGTTAAGGCCAGCGCGCAAGTAACGAAAAGTCCAACAGTCAAGGCCAACTCGAAACCGTAGCCGAATGGTTGAAAGAGGCGTCGACGGTCATTGGCGGCGCCGTATCGTAGAATTGATGTCATGAATGATTCGTTCCCTGGTTTATGTTGTATGCAGTTCGGGTTTCACGGTTCGCCTGTCATCAGAAAATTCAAATCCAGCCGGGTCACTGGAACGTAGTCGCCCCCCTCCAAGCCCGACACGTTCCTTGAGCTTCCCAAACTTCCAGTTTCTAGGCTCGCAGTGGTTGTTAATGCATACATGCTTGTGTCGCTCGGCGAAGGCAAGGATCTAGTTTCGCGGCAATCGCTAAGGCTCAGGTGTCGTCCAACGATTTCCCGGTGGTGTCCGGTGCCCAAAAAATGACAATCATGCCCAGGCCGTATACTAGGGCGCAGACGGAACCGACTTTGGAGTAATCTCCATGAAAAACCACAAAAAGTGCGGAAGCGGCGAAGACCAACACCGCTGTGACAAATCGTCCACTGTTGTAACTCAGTCCGCTGCCGGTGGCCCGTATGCGAGTGGGAAATAACTCAGGGAGATACAAAGGCAGCCATCCGAAAAACAGGGTCGCAACAAACCCTTGGACGAAGACGATGGGGAGGAAAGTGGCTTGCAGAGGTGCGGTAAAATTGAACAAGACCAGCGTGCTTGTCACGGCGCCGAGGCTGATCAGGAAGTAAGTCAGGCGGCGTCCTAATAGACCTGCGATTTGGGCACCAAAAAAGCTGCCTAGAGTGGAACCTAACGCCCACCAACCCTGAGTGAGGGCCTTGTAGCCGGGCAACGCAGTTCCTCCAAGCTTATCGGCCCAGGGAATCATCCATTTGCTGGCGGACCAAGCCCCCACCAGCGGGATGCTGCCCAGCGCAATACCAATCAAGGTGAGCCGCAATAACGGGGGACGAAAGAGTTCACGGAAAGCGGCGGGAGATTTGATCTGGGTTGAGCTCAGTGCTCGACTCGCCAGCCACCGCGGGGATTCAGGCAACGCCAGAAGTACCACCACTCCCAAGGTGGCAGGTACCGCACTCCAGCCAAACAACCAACGCCATGAATCCGATGTGATCGGATGAAAACGCGCCACTTGCGAAAGGGTCAGCACGCCCGCATTCATCCCAGCCCCCATAATGCCCGAGACCAGTGGACGCGATGTCTTGGGCCAGCACTCAGCAACCAAAGCGACTCCGTTCGGCCACATGCCCCCAACGCCAAGCCCCGACAGAAACCGAAGCACGAGCATCTGCTCCAGACTGTCTACAAACGCCCCCAAACCCGCAAAAACCGAATACAAAAGGATGCTCAGACCCATCGCACGTACCCGGCCGATCTGGTCCCCCAAGTTTCCGAGCCAAATTCCTCCAATGGCTGCGCCAAACATCAACCCGGCAGTAAATCGGGCAAACCATTCGCCCCCGAGAGCGTCCGTATAACCGGCTCCCAAAATGCTTTTCGTGACGGACAACGAGGCAATCGGCATCAAGCCGAGCTCCCAGCCGTCGAACAGAAGGCCGGCAAAGGAGGCAATTAGAACCGCTAAACGGGCGGTGCGTGTCATAGGAGAGATTCGGAGTTGTTACACTTTTGGGGAAGTGTCTCCAGGAAATCTTCAGGAAACTCGGGCCACTAATTCACCCTCTCGAGTCCGACGGCAGCTTGCTTGAGCTGGTTGCCGTCCTGGGCTTCCCTTCTGTGTCCATCCGACGTAACCTCTCCCGACATGACACTTGCCCAGCTCAAGGCTGCTGTGACCGACGGTTCGATTGACACGGTATTGGTCGCGATTCCCGATCCTTTCGGTCGTCTTGTTGGCAAGCGCTTTCGGGCAGACTTCTATCTCGATTCCGTCGCCAAGCACGGGACGCATGGCTGCAATTATCTCCTCACGGTTAATATGGAGATGGATCCCTTGGACGGGTTTAAGGTCGCCAATTGGGATGCTGGCTTCGGTGATTTCGAGATGCGACCCAACCTCGACACGATACGCCCCCTGCCCTGGCAGCCCGGCGCAGCGTTGGTGATTTGCGATTTCCATAAGCACGATGGTTCCCTGGTAGCCGAATCGCCTCGCTCCGTGCTCCGCCGCCAACTCGAACGCGTCGCCGAACTCGGAATGACCTGTTACTGTGCGAGTGAATTGGAATTTTATCTCTTCAACCAGACCTTCCATTCCGCCTTCACCAGTGGTTACCGCGAGCTTCAACCCTCGAGCGACTACCGAATCGATTACAACCTGATGCAACCAACTCGCGACGAGCCCCTGATGCGGGCGTTGCGGAATCAACTGACGGCTGCACGGGTACCAGTGGAGAGCAGCAAAGGCGAGTGGAGCCGCGGGCAACATGAGATCAACTTCACCTATGCCGAGCCCCTCCCGATGGCGGATATGCATGTCCTTTTCAAGCAAGGGGTCAAAGAAATCGCTGAGCAACATGGGAAAAGCGTGACGTTCATGGCCAAGTACTCTCCGACCGAAGCTGGGAATTCGTGTCACATCCACATGAGCCTTTGGAAGGACGGGAAGAACCTGTTTTGGCAGCAACCCTCCGCCAAGAAGGCCGCGCGTGGGCCGATCGCGACAGGGGGTGCCGATGGCCAGCTCGACGTGTCGAAACAAGCCTCGCCAATGTTTCGACAGTTTCTGGGTGGCTTGATGAAATATTCGCCGGAGTTGTGTTTGTTTTATGCGCCGACGATTAACAGTTACAAACGGTATCAGCCGGGTTCCTGGGCACCGACCCGAATGGCGTGGGCGACCGACAACCGGACGACCGGTTTCAGAGTCGTTGGTCATGGGAACGGGTTCCGACCGGAAAACCGGATGCCTGGGGCGGATGCGAACCCATATCTGGCCTTCGCGGCGATGTTGGCGGCGGGGCTTGCCGGTGTGGATGAAGGTTTGGACTGCGGTGACCCGTACGTCGGCAATGCCTACTTGGATCCGAAGCTGGCGCGATTACCGAGCAGTCTTAGGGACGCGACCGATTTGTTTGAGAATTCGGACTTGGCCAAGCGAGCGTTTGGCTCCGAGGTGGTTGAATTTTATGTGCATCACGCCCGGTTAGAGCATCAGGCGTTTAGTGATGCCGTGACCGACTGGGAGAAACAGCGCTATTTCGAGCGCATTTGACTTCTAGTGCGATTGGGACGAGTTTGTCGCCGTTAGGTTAGTGATCGTTACTGTGATGGGGGCGTACTGGTTTCGACCTGGTGAGCCCGTTTGCGGTGGCATGCCGAGGATGGTACGTTTGCCTCGTTAAAAACCGGACCAAAACATTAATTGCTAACGAAGAGTTGGCTCTCGCGGCCTAAACCACCGCGACGTTCCCTCAGCGACGCCTGCTGACTGAGACGAACGCCATTAGCAGGTTGGGTGGGTGCTGGAGTTCGCGCGGTACCTGCCGACATTTACATGCGAGCTAGGCGGGATCGATCGTGGTTGGTCCGTTACGATCTCGTAGAAAAGTCTGATCAACTAAGCATGTAGTCATCTCTTACGAGAACGCCATGGGACGCGGGTTCAACTCCCGCCGCCTCCACCATTTTTTATTGGGGTTTTTGAGCACGGTTGACTTTTAAGGACGGTTTAAGGACAAATAAGCGCATGAAAGCGCAACGTCCGCCACGTTCCGAGTTCCCAATGGTCCTCAAGCAGGGCTCCTCGGAGGTTAAGATTTACGAGACTCCAGTCACCGTTTCTGGGAAGGCTTACAGCCAGTACGCTCTGTGCTATTGGCTGGGTGGTAAACGCGTTCGGCAACGGTTCTCGGACCTGGACAAGGCCAAAGCCGAAGCCCAAGCGGCAGTGATCAAGTTGGCCAATGCAGACGGGGAAGCGCTTCGCCTACTGCCATCCGACCGAGCGGTTTACGTTCAAGCGCTGGAGCTGCTTCGGCCTTTGGCAAAGCCTTTGAATCTCGCAGTCGATGAATACGTGTCTGCGGCAAATCGGCTTCCACCGGGAGTTTCGCTGGCAGAGGTGGTCAGTGATTATCTTCGACGCCACCCCAGCACGATGGTCAGACGAACCGTGAAAGAGGTAGCGGCTGAATTGATTGCCGACCAAAAAGCCCGCGGATCCTCAGGTGTTCATCTTCGCGACTTGGAATCACGACTGGGCCGGTTCGCTGAAACCTTTCAAGCGCCCATTGCCACTCTGACAGCGCCACAAATACGAGACTACCTTCGCAAACTGACCGCTGTGGATGGCAAGCCGGTAAAAAACCGCACGAGGCGCAATGTGCAACGAATCCTCAGCACCTTCTTCAATTTCGCGCGAAAGCAGAAATTCGTGACGCGAGAACTTTGCGACGAAATCGCCGAGATCGAGGCGCCCAAAGTTGAAAACACGGAGATTGGCATATTCAAGCCGGAGCAGTTGCGGGCTATCTTGAACGAGGCTGCCGACGACATCCTCCCGGCAATCTGTATCGCTGCCTTTTGCGGTTTGAGGACTGCGGAGCTTCAGAGACTCGATTGGGAAAACGTGAGGTTGGCCGAAAGGGTTCTCATTGTCGGGGCAGACCAAGCCAAGACGAGTTCACGAAGGGTGGTGTCCATCCCTGAGAATTGTGCCAATTGGTTGGCGCCGCTTGTGCGCGAATCTGGATCCGTAAGTCCATCGCCCACCGATAGAGCGCTGAATCACCGGATCGCTCGGACCGCCGCAAGGGTAGGCATCTCCTGGGTCAAGAATGGGCTTCGCCACAGCTTTTGTTCCTACTTGCTGGCAGCGACCCACGATCCGGCAAAAGTGGCAACCCAAGCAGGTCACAGCGCAAGCATGCTGCACAAAAATTACAAGGCGTTGGTGACACAAGCCCAAGGCGAAGCGTGGTTCGCAATTCATCCAGATTTCGGTGCACTAAACGCATTCACTCTGCCGGGAAGAATTTCCATGTGACCACTATATACTCATGAAAAAACCGGTTCGAGAACGACGACGCTTCGATTGGTGGTGGTTTGAGACAGAAACATCGAATGGACTGCCGAGCGATGCCGCAGCCTGGGAGATGCTACGCAGGACGGAATACTATCCGCGTCTTTGGCGAACACACATCGAGTCAAGTGCCCATTGTAAAGAGATCCAAAATCAAAAGAACTTGGGACACATGCTCCGCCTTCCACTAGACCCGTTGGCAAGCTATGGGATAGCGCTAAAGCAGTTTGTTGGTGACTCTCTCTCCCGAATGCTTTGGGCTTCATTGGACCCTAAACAGTCTTGGATCAAACTGACTGAGGACCAAAGGAATGCGTTCAAGAACGAAGCCACATTTCTTCCACGGCAGTTCAATATAGAACAAGAATCCCCGATGGATTTAGGACTAATTGAACTAAAGCAAGATACAGGCGGTGGGGTATCAAAACGTGATTTATGGCATGGTGGTTGCGATTCATCAATTGCGATTCATCCAATTCCAATTAAGGACCCCAAGGTATTCGTCGCAATCCGGTTTGACGTTCGATTGTCCGGAGAGGCCCTCGAACGTCAATTGGATGATGTCTTAATGGAATCACTCGTAAAACCTCACGGCCCCGGAAAGTCCAAACATCCTGTTCAGGCAGTGAATTGGGCGAGCCTTGAAAAGCATCAAATCGCGTACCCGGTAGAATGGAAACAAGCGATTGATGAGTATAAGCAGTTTCGGGCCAAGGAGCCATTACTCCGAGTGCTGCCAACCGACCAAGCGCCCTTGGCTGTATGCCTTATCCCAGCTTCATGCGAACTACGCATAATGAGGGAACGATTTCACAATCAATTAAGGCCGGAACAACGGCGGAAATGGGTACCTAATTCTACATTGTTATAATTTTCTTCCGGCTGGCTTCGCGACGGAACTTAGATTCCATCGCCAGCTTCCGTCGTCGATGTCGCGCTTTGATTCCCGCTTCCACATCCGCCGCGCTTCGCTCCTCTTGGAAGTACCACGCCACC
>SXGU01076491.1_pt1 | contig 64700 bp, 58 predicted proteins | sample 3174531 | NCBI WGS metagenome assembly SXGU01 (sample SAMN11356863, study PRJNA531348) | freshwater metagenome | isolation source: freshwater sample F1-140 | place: China: Fuxian Lake, Yuxi | collected 2017-12-25 | reverse complement strand
AGGAGCCCGTTCGGTGAGTAGCGCAATAATTTGAGATTCGAGAGCGATCGATGTATCTATGTCACCTTTCATTTCGGTCAGCCTAGAAAGCAACGCAAGCGAAGCCCCGAGATTTCGCGGGTAATTTCCTTCAAGTCTTCGACCTTCGACAGCAAATTGAACGTTTTGGATCGCCTCATCGAGTTTCGCCGCATCCTTGATTTGCGTCGTGGCATTTGGGTTGGATGTTCCAGTCGCCAAGAGGCAAAGAGTCTCGGCCAATGTTTGTTGTGCTTGAGTGACTGTTGGATGGCTTGTCCCGTATCGCGGGGTGATCAAATCCAGCGCGCTCCGTTGGTGAATGAGCGAAAGTTCTGGTCGATTACGGGCGCTTTCAATGGAAGCGAGTAATGCGAGATTTCGCCCGAGACGCCAATCTTTACTGCCATACTTTCCGATCAGGATTTGAATTGATTCATCGGCGTAAACTTTTGCATCGTCGAATCTTTTCGCTTTGCGTAATGTGGTGGCGCGTGAAAACAGGGCTTTTGAAAGTTCTTCTGCATTTTGCGTTTCAAGCTTGCGTGTCAAGGCAATTGAATCGTTGCCCATCTTGTCGCTGAGCTGCATTTCATTCAAGTCGCAGTACACCATGCTGAGGTGCATCATTGTGTTCGCAATTGATGGATCGTTTGGAGGCAAGTATTGCTGTCGGAATTTCAGTGCCTCTTCATATGCGATGCGCGATTCTGGCAAACGCAGATTCCCTATCCAATACAGAGCTCGGCCGTACTCATGAAGCGAATTCGCAAGTGCGATCCTGTCTTTGTCATTTCCACTCGGCGCGGTACTGCGTCGATATTGCACCGCAAGATCCAAAGTATTAGCGGCAGATTCATAGTCCGCAAGGGAAGTGAAAACTGGTCCAATTGTTTCTCGCACATCGTTTGCAATATCCTGCTGGGAGACAAGTTTTTCTTCTGCTACTTTTTCAACTTTTTTCAAAAAGTCTTGGACCGTTACAGTAGTCCCCGCTTGTGCGCCAGAGACATTCGAAGATTTGAGTGAAGTTATAAAGACATCAAGCGTCTGTTGGGCGCGTTGCTGTTGTTTCTCTGCCTTGGACCAAAGCAATCCCATCACGACTGCAAATGTGATCAATCCAACCACAGCCACACATCCAGCTGCCACCGAAAATCGATTGCGACGCACAAACTTTTCCATGCGATATCGCGTTCCAGGTGGACCAGCCAAGACTGCTTCTCCATCGAGATATCGACGCAAATCGGCGGCAAGTCCGCTCGCACTCTCGTATCGGCGAGTGCGATCTTTTTCGAGGCAACGCATAGTGATCCAATCCAGATCGCGCTTGAGCAATTTGTCAAGAGATCCAAAATCGATACTTCGTGCATTTGTGATGGATTTGCGTTCTTCTATGGATGACTTCGCCAACCGCGCACTTGGTCGCGGAGGTTCTGTCTCCATGATGGTTCGGTGCAAGTGAGCAATGCCTGATCGTCGAAGTGTTTCGGATTCGATGGGAGTCGAACTGGCAAGCAGTTCGTACAAGATGACGCCGATGGAATAGATATCGCTGCGTGTGTCGATATCAACCGATCCACCCTCCGCTTGTTCTGGACTCATATAGACAGGCGTTCCAACAAATTGACCGAACTGCGTTTCGAGAACATTGTCCACGACACCAGCTGAGATCGCCTTTGCAATTCCGAAGTCGATCACTTTCGCTCGAATACCTTCGTCGGTTTCACCGACCAAAATATTTCCAGGTTTCAGATCGCGATGAACAACTCCCTTCATGTGGGCGTGCTGAATTGCGTCGCAAATTTGCGCCAAGAGAGTGATTCGCCCTCGAATGTCGATACGACGATGATCGCAAAAAGCAGCGATTGGTTCACCTGGCGCATATTCCATTGCAAAGTACGGTTGACCTTCGGGTGTCGTTCCTGCATCGAAGACCTTTGCAAGGCCCGGATGATCCATGATCGCAAGCGCTTGCTTTTCCGCTTCAAACCTTGCCAATGTCGAAGGCGAGGCGAATGCCATCTTCATCACCTTCAGCGCAACTTTTCGGCGGACAGGTTCGGTTTGGTCTGCGAGATAGACGATGCCAAATCCACCTTCGCCGAGCTTTGAAAGAATTTTATATCGCGCACCAGCATGCGATGCCTTCTGCGCCCCGACGCCATCGAAGGCAGTGCCTCCCCATGAACGAGAATCGATTCCGAAAATGGGTCCTTCGGGAATTGCACTTACCCCTTCTTGGGCAGTGGAATCCGAGGTGACATCCATCGACCGATTCTTTCGAGGTTCATCCTCGGGTAAAATCGTTTTTTCGTCATTTGATGGGGGCATTCATTATCAGTCTACAGTTATAGCCATTCAAAACAGCGTTTTTTTGATTTGTGAGCTTTACATCAAACGGATGATTCAATTGAAAAACAAAATTTTCTTGACTTGATGAATTCTTGATTTACAATACAAGTGTTTATTTTTCATTTTCGTTGATAACCAAAGGGGTTTCTTATGTTAAAAATCTCCAAAATTCTCGCGCCAATCGCTGTTTGTTCACTGGCTTCTTCTCTTTTCGCAGGTCCTGACTGGGATGAAGGCGCAAAGGATGCCGGGACTACCCCCTCAACTGCTCAGACGGTCGCTGGAAGTACGAACACGCAAGTCACAAGAGTACGCGGTGGGACATCGGCGACCGCCCTGGTTGGCACGCCAGATCTCGTGGATTTATTTGTTGTCAAGACGGGTTCAAATACCTCTCTTTTTAAATTAGACATGAATATGGGCGCAGGAGGCGAGCCTGCTTGGGATGCTCGACTTACGATTTTTAAGAAAAGTATAGTAAATTGTGGAATAGTGGCGACGAATTTTGTCACGCTTGCATTTCCAATCGCAACCGTTATAAAAGATTCTGTTTCAAGCTCTTGGCCCATTCTTAATGGAGGGTCTCTTGTCAATGGCTCCTCTAACCAAACTCTTGGAAGTTTGCTGGAGCCAAATTCCGAATACTTCGTAGCAGTCTCTGGTTCTAACAATCTGCCGACTGGAATAAATTCAAATTGTTCAACAACAGGTTCGACGAAGACTTTATTTCTCAATACAAATGGGAATGGAATCTATTCCATTCCAACAGCTGATGCGGGGTACCACCTGACGGGTTGGACTGATCCAACCAACGCTGCGACTGGCGCTTATGGCATGTCCACAAACATCTATCCGCTACCCGCCAGCTCATGCAGTGCTCCCTTATTTGTCGAGGGAACAATTGTCGAAAAAAACTTTGACTTTAATTTTGCGCCGGCGATCGTAGGAGTTGCTTTCCCTTGCGCTCCAGCCTTTATCCCAAACCGACAATTTTTCTTTCTTTGGACTCAGAGTTGCTCAGGTCCTGCAGAAGTTTCAACTTGTGGATTGACAGGTGCTGATACTGGCATTGAAGTCTTTGAAGTAAATGCTTGTAATCCGGATTTCTGTGAAAGCTCATCAATCGGATGCAATGATCAGTGCGGTACAGCCAATGCTTCAACTGTCAATTTTACTGCTGAAAGTGGTCGCCAATACCTCGTAAGGCTGACAAGATTGTCTGGAACCCAAGCAACTGGAAGTATCAAATTTACTTGTGCTCCTGCTCTTTCTTCGCGTGACATAAATGGCGATGGACTTGTCGATGGAGCAGATCTGGCTCTGCTCATTTCAAGTTGGGGGACAAGCGGAAACTGAAACGCGCAGCGACTTTTTTTACGCTCGGCGACGACGCTTTCCCAATGCAAGCGCGGATGAAATCGAAAACAGTGCAATCGAGCTTGGGGCGGGTGCGACTGAGTAATCGATGAAAAGTGTTGGCGCAAATGCGCTGCTGAATGATTCGCTGGAATCAAATCTGCGTGTTGTTCCTGCAGCGGATTCATCACCGCGAAGCATCCAACCGAATGAACTCTGCGGATTCGCCACCCAAGCACGAAAATCCGCGGTCATTTGTGCCGATGTCCAAGAATAAAAACCAAGATCACCCACAGAAAGCATCGCGCTTGGGACAGAATTGAAATCGCCGCCCGCGGTGTTCCAAAGCACCCCTGGAAGTGAGGAGTGCAACCAAGTTGCATCGCCAGCCATCGCAGTTGTGCCGCTGCCCTCGGTGCCTGTTGCATCGCTCGCACCTTCGGTCCAATTGGAAGTGACGCGAAAGAGGGAAAAGTTGTTGGTCTGAGTGCTAGTGGATGCGACATGCAAGCGAAGTGTCACGCTTTGAATGAGCGCGTTTTCAGGGATGATAGAGGTGGTTTCAAAGGCAATGATCGCCCGGCGAAGTTGTGGTTGGTTTGTTGTACCTGCAAAGAAATATTGTCCAGAGCCATTTCCCAGCGCGCCCGTGGGGCTTTCATAGAGCGTGGTGTCTCGAGATGCAGAAATTTGCATCATGTCAGCTGCGACTGGCAGTGTGATCAACCCAACCAAGCAGCCAGCCAATCGAGAGCTTGCAGAACAAAGAGCGAGCATAAATGAATGATGCCTCGAAAATCGTCGGATACAAATTATGTTGTAATTTAATCCGTCAAAACAAAGGATATTTGATCGAAAAATCAGCTTCTGTCTTTGCCTTTACCTTTGCCACCTTGCGGACCACCTTGCGGGCCGCCATTTTGCGGACCACCTTGCGGACCGCCATTTTGCGGACCACCTTGCGGACCGCCATTTTGCGGACCACCTTGCGGGCCTCGCATCTGGTTTCCAGGCATGCCGTGATCACGGTTCATTTGTGACTTTGAACCAGAAATGCGACCTATGGCAAATGAGAAGAATGCAATACCGATGATCAATGCCACCCAAAGCCAACGACGTAGTCGTCTGACTGTGCTTTCGAGTTTTTCCAGGCGAGCGTGATCAGGATTTGACGGTGTTGTTGTTGAGTCAGACATGGGAACCTTTCTATGGAGTAAATGTTCGAATGTGATCTTATCGAAGTGAGCCGCAGAAGCGAAGCCGCAGGAATGGAAGAGTTCAGAACCAAATCAACTGATGGGATGTAGGCTTCGTCCCTGTTGATTGCTGGATTAGAAAGTTTTTATGCATTCCAAAAATATCCCAAAATTTCATCTCGAAGGACAAGTGGTATTGGTCACAGGCAGCAGTCGGGGACTTGGGAAGGCGATCGCATTCGCTCTTGGAGACGCAGGCGCGAAGGTTGCTTTGAATTATTGGAATAACTCCGCAACGGCAAACGCGACTTTCGCCCAGTTCAAGGCTGCGGGCTATGCCGGAGAAATGTTCCGCGGAAATGTGATTGATGAAAACGATGTGAATCGGATGTGCGGCGAGATTGTGGCCAAGCTTGGGCCAATCGACACGCTCGTGATCAACGCCACGCCAGATCAGCCGCATAAGCCGATCGAAGAATATGACTGGGCGTTTCATCAATCGATGCTCGACTTCTTCGTCAAGAGTCCATATTTGCTGACGCGAGCAACGCTTGCACATATGAAGAAGCAGCGTCACGGTCACATCATCAACATCACAAGCGAAGTTTTTCATCGTGGTGTTGGAAACTTCAGCCCGTATGTCGCTGCGAAGGGTGCGCAAATTGGATGGACTCGAAGTATGGCGATGGAACTTGCGCCGTGGAATATCACCGTCAACGCAGTTGCTCCAGGTTGGATTCCAGTTGAGCGTCACGCAAATGATGCGCAGAGTGACAAGGATGGATACGAAACTCTGATTCCTATGGGCAACTTCGGAACTCCAAGCGATGTCGGTGGAGCCGTTGTTTTTCTGGCGAGTGAGGCGGCACGATTTGTCACAGGACAATCGATTCATGTCAATGGCGGAACAACCGTCTACTAAAGGAGACAATTATGCGAAAAGCTTTGATGGCAACATTGGCAGTAAGTTTGATCACGCTGTATTCCTTCGGCGCGGCGGAGTCTTCGGTACCACCAAAGCAGCGGCAGGCTGAATTGGTGCAGGAATACGCAAAAAAGCCTTGCGTAAAACCGAAATTGGCATTCGTCACAAATGGAGTCGCGGACTTTTGGGTCATTGCACAGCGCGGAGCGGAGCAAGCAGGTGTTGATACTGGGGCGACAGTCACAGTGCATATGCCCGCAGAAGGAATCGCGGATCAGAAGCGCATCATGGAGGACTTGGTTGCTCAGGGGGTCAACGGGATTGCTGTCAGCCCAATCGATCCGGCAAACGAGTTGGAGATTCTTGATCAGGTCGCTGATCGCACATTGCTCATCACGCAAGACAGCGATGCGCCTGCAAGTGCCAGGCTTGCATACATTGGACTTGACAATTATGACGCAGGTAGATTGGCTGGAAAGTTGGTGAAGCAAGCGTTGCCGAATGGAGGAGAGATCGCAATTTTTGTCGGTCGAATGGAACAAGACAATGCCCGCCGTCGCCGTCAAGGTGTGATGGACGAGGTCTTCGATCGTGCGCGCGATGACAAGCGTGTTGAAAGTCCCAATCAGCCAGTGACGATTGGGAAGTACACAGTGCTCAATACTCTGACGGATCAATTTGATCGTGCGAAGGCGAAGGCAAATGTCGAAGACATGATGAGCGCGAATCCAAATCTCGGATGCGTCGTCGGGCTCTTTGCATACAACCCAGTTCTCGCCCTCGAAGCGCTGAAAAGCGGCGGTAAAATTGGCAAGATCAAAGTGGTTGGGTTCGATGAGGCGCCGGAAACTTTGGCTGGAATTCGCGATGGATCAGTGCAAGGAACCGTGGCGCAAGATCCATATAACTATGGATATCGAAGCATGCAAATGCTCAGCGCTGTTTGTCTGGGAAAACCAGACGCGCTTCCCAAGAGTGGATTTGTCGACATCCCCGCCGTCACGGTGACGCGAGCAAATGTGGATGCGTTTGAAGCTGACTTGAAGAAAAAGTTGGCTGGGAATGCAAGTGGGAGTGCGAGTGGGAATACGGCGGGGAATGACTCGAAGTGACGGATGCTGCTCCCATCCTGCGGTGCAGGGGGCTTGGGAAAAGGTTCGCAGGCGTGCACGCTTTGCGCTCAGTGGATATTGATTTTTACGCAGGAGAAGTTGTTGCGGTTGTCGGCGCAAACGGCGCTGGCATGAGCACGCTGATGAAAATTCTTGCCGGAGTTCTGACGCCAGATTCTGGCGAAGTATTTTTGTCAGGACAATCGGTGCGATTTGCTGGCGTTCGCGATGCAGTACGAGCTGGTATTGCTCTTGTGCATCAAGAACTGAACTTAGCGGATAATTTGGATATCGCTGGAAATATTGCTCTTGGTCGCGAACCAAATCGATTTGGATTTCTCGATCGTCAGGCAATGCAATCGCAAGCGCGCGAATGGATCGAGCGAGTTGGCCTGGATCTATCACCCGCGAGCGATGTCTCCACCCTGTCGATTGGTCGCCGCCAAATGGTTGAGATTGCAAAGGCGTTGTCATTAAGGGCAAAAGTGCTGATTTTGGACGAGCCCACAAGCAGTTTGAGTATGGGAGAAACAAGTCGCTTGCTGGCACTCATTCGCACACTTGCCAATCAGGGAGTTGCGGTTGTCTATATCACGCATCGACTGAATGAAGTTCTCGACTGCGCGGATCGAACGGTTGTACTGCGTGATGGCGCGCAGGTTGCAGAGTTTACTCGCGATCAACTGACCCGCGACAAACTGGTTGGAGCAATGGTGGGAACGATTCACGAAAGTCAGCGTGCAGAAATGCAATCGACGGATACGAAGTCGAAGGCGAGACTTGTTGTGCGCGGTCTGCTGACGCAGGCGCATCCAAAGTCGACCATCAATTTGACGGTTCGCAAAGGCGAAATTGTTGGACTGGCAGGTTTGGTCGGCGCAGGTCGCACAGAACTTCTGCAGTCCATCTTTGGAGTTGATCGCCGCGTTGGTGGAGATGTTTTTCTCGATGGCCAAGTCGTTGCGCCGAATGATCCTGTCACGGCCGCGCGGCGCGGAATCGCGATGGTTCCCGAAGATCGACAGCGAGATGGTTTGATGTTGGAGGATTCTGTGCGGATCAATTCCTCGGTCGTGAAGATCGCACGAGAAGCCATCGCAGGATTCATTCGCCGTGGTGCAGAACGCACGGGAGTTGCGCGGATGATCGACTTGATGAAAATTCACCCTGCGCTGCCCGAGCGACAAGTTGCGCTTTTTTCAGGAGGGAATCAGCAGAAAGTAGTGCTTGCGAAATGGCTTTCGACAGAGCCCAGTGTGCTCCTGCTAGACGAACCGAGTCGCGGTGTGGATGTTGGCGCGCGCGCAGAAATTCACGCATTGATTCGGCAAGCAGCCAATCGTGGCGCTTCTGTGTTGTGTTCGATCAGCGATACCGAAGAATTATTATTGCTCTGCGACCGAGTTGTGGTCGTGCGTGAAGGACGAATCGAAGGAGAGATGAATATTGCCGACGCAACCGAAGAAGCGATCACTCGGTTGGCGGTTGTCGGTAGTGGAGATGGCACAAGCCAATCTGAGGTAGCGGCATGAAAAAGATTCTAGGCATCGCAGGAATTTTTTTGGTGATCGTGATTGCCGTATCGATTCTTTCGCCGAATTTCTTGACTGCATACAACATTGAAAATCTTCTTCGGCGCACCGCGCTCTTTGGCATTCTTGGCATCGGAGTCGGATTTGTGATTCTCACCGCGGGCATCGATCTGTCGATTGGCGGCGTGGTCTGCTTGGCAGGAATGCTTACGCCATATCTCTTGACGCAGATGGGATGGTCGCCAACCGAAACCGTCGCGACAATTCTGTTGATGTCTGTGTCGATCGGAGTGATGCAAGGTGGACTGGTCGCATATGGGCGTATCCAATCATTTCTTGTCACGCTGTGCGGCTTGCTGATTTTCAGAGGTCTCGCACGCGGGATCACGATGGATCAAACGCAAGGATTTCAGGGGAAATTCACTGAACTTCGCTGGATCGGCAATGGGCGCATTTCGATCCCAGGCGTTGAGGCATTCTCTGTGCCTGCGCCAGTCTTGTCGTTGTTCGCCATCGCGATTCTGTCAATGATTTTTCTCAACTGCACTGTCTGGGGAAGGTGGATGAAGGCAGTCGGTCGCAGTCCAAGCGCCGCTCGATATAGCGGAATCCCAGTCGCACGAGTGCAAATTCTCGCGTACACCATCTGCAGTCTGTTGGCAGGTTTCGGTGGGCTGCTCTTCGTTTGCGATGTTGGCAGCGCGCAACCGAGTGACTTCGGAAACTTTTACGAGCTCTATGCCATCGCCGCAGCGGTACTTGGTGGATATCGCCTCTCTGGCGGAGAGGGAAGTGTTGTTGGCGTCATCATTGGCGCAGCTGTGATGCAGGTCTTGCGCAATGCGATCGTTCTCATATCTTGGTTGCCTGACACGGCGGAGTTCGCAGTGATTGGGCTTGTGATTTTGATCGGTGTTCTGGCTGATGAATTCCTGAGGCGGTACGCAGCGAATCGCGCCCGCACTCAGGCGAAAGGAACTTGATGAATTCGGTCGTTATAAAAAGTATCGTCGGAATCGCAATTTGCACGCTCTGTTCACTTGCGGTCTTTGGAGCTGCGTCTCTTTCCTCCACCAAACAGAAAGCCTCATCTATGAATGCAAGCGTTACAGTCGCGGACTATGGCACGGTGAATGGTCAGCCCGCGCATCTGTGGACACTGACAAATTCCACTGGAATGCGCATGAAAGCAACCGATTATGGAACGATTGTCACCGAACTTTGGGTGCCAGATTCCAAAGGAAAACTTGTTGATGTTGTGCTTGGGAGATCTTCGGCGCAGGAGTACATCGACCGTACTCAATACTTTGGATGCACGGCGGGGCGGTGCGCAAACCGAATCGCCAAAGGCCAGTTCACGATTGATGGGAAGCCTTCGCAGGTGACTTGCAATAACGGAGTGAATTCGCTGCATGGCGGCGCGAAGGGTTTCGACAAGGTGTTGTGGAAGGGTGAGTCTGGAATGAAGGATGGCAATCCATTTGTGACTTTCACGTATGTCAGCAAAGATGGCGAGGAGGGATATCCTGGAAATTGCACCGCTGTTGTGACATATACGCTGACAAGCAAGAATGAATTGCGCGTTGCGATGAGTGCGACAACAGATGCGCCAACGCCGGTAAATCTTGCGCATCATTCATATTGGAATTTGGGTGGACATGATTCTGGCGTGATCTTGCAAGACGAGTTGATGATCCCTGCGGATAATTTTACGCCAGTCGATGCGACGCTGATCACGACCGGCGAGATCAAGTCTGTCGCAGGAACGCCGTTTGATTTTCGCACGATGAAAACGATTGGTAAAGACATGGGGCAGTTACCGGCTACAGCCACTGATCCAGGGGGCTTTGATCACAACTGGGTGATCAATGGTGCGAAGTCTGGCGAGATGCGAGAATGCGCCGTTTTGCGCAGTCCAAAGAGTGGAATTGTGATGACGATCTCCAGCAATCAACCTGGCATCCAGTTTTATACGGGGAATTTTCTCGATGGAGTGCCTGGGAAGAATGGTGCGATTTATGCAAAGAACAATGCACTCTGCCTTGAGACGCAAGCATTTCCAGACAGCATCAACAAGCAGGGGATAGCGGGATGGCCCGACGTGATTTTGCGGCCAGGGAAAACATATAAGCATGAGATGGTCCACAAGTTTTCGGTGGTTGAATAGTGTTTGCGGAAGATGATGTGCGCAAGCTGAAGTGTGGCGGAAACAGCGACGGAAACAGCCACGGAAATGCATAAGTGAGCAGCCGTGAAAAGTTCTCTCGGGACTCAAACAGTCCTCGGCGACCGACACGATCCAGTTCACGAATTTTTTTAGCAAGCGCCGTCGGCCGCCTGCGGAACTCGCCCGAGAGAACTTTCCAACGGCTGGAGACGCAAACAGATTCGAGCCAAACACACATCTGCGAAAACGCACATCGTTTCGCGGCGCTCGCATAAATCATTCCGTCTTCGTGTGATCCCATATATGCGTCCCGCGGCGCTCGCATAAATCATTCCGTCTTCGTGCCACCCCATACAGGCGTCCCGCCGCGCACTCGCATAAATCATTCTGAATTTGTTTGAACGGCTTGCGCTGTTACGCAATAACTTGTCGAATTGGTTGTGCGCCTTCGACGCCAACTAACTTTTGGTCAAGCCCAGCATAAAAATAGGTCAGTGCGTTTGGATCAATGCCAAGTTGATTGAGAATCGTCGCATGAAGTTGCTTTACATGGAATCGTTCGCCGACTCCAATTGATCCAAGTTCGTCTGTCTCGCCGACAGAGATGCCGCCTTTGATCCCTCCGCCAGCCATCCACATGGTGAAGCCCCACGAGTTGTGATCACGACCAGTTCCTTTGGCGTATTCGGCAGTTGGTTGCCGACCGAACTCGCCGCCCCAAACGACGAGTGTGTCATCAAGCATTCCTCTTCGCTTGAGATCCTTCAGCAGCGCGGCGATTGGCTTGTCAGTTCGACCAGCGTGATAATCGTGATTCGTTTTTAAGTCGTCGTGCGCATCCCAATTCGCATCGTTGTGCGATCCACCGGAATAGATTTGCACGAATCGAACTCCGCGCTCGACGAGCCGTCGAGCAAGAAGACACTTGCGACCGAAATCTTCCGTCTGGGGTTCGTCCATTCCATACAGGTTCTTTGTTTCAGCAGTTTCACCTGTGAAATCAATGGTTTCTGGCGCAGTCGCTTGCATGCGATACGCCAATTCATAGCTTTCAATTCGACTTTCCAAATCTGAATTGCCGCTGCGCAGAAGCGCGTGGCGCGTGTTCCACATTTTCAGTCGATCGAGCAATTTTCTTTGAGCAGTTTCCGATCGAGAGCTGGGAGTCGCAAGATCAAGAATCGGATCGCCCTTGCCGCGCAGCACGCATCCTTGATAAAGCGCCGGCATAAATCCGCTGGTCCAATTCTTTGCGCCACTGATAGGTCCGCCTGTTGCATCGAGCATCACAACAAATCCAGGAAGATTTTGATTCACAGATCCAAGACCATAATTGACCCACGAACCCATCGATGGCGCGCCACCGAGAAGTTTGCCTGTGTTCATCATCAACATCGCGCTTCCGTGAATGGGACTCTCGGCGTACATGCTCTTGACGAATGCCATGTCATCGACGCAGGTGGCCAAATGGGGGAAGAGGTCGCTGACCCACGCCCCAGATTGCCCGTGTTTCTTGAAATTCCATTTTGGTCCGACAATGCGACCTTCGCTCTTGTCGCCACCGCGGCCTTTGGTTTTCACTTGAATTGTCTGACCGTCGTATTTGAAGAGATCAGGCTTGTAATCAAAGGTATCGATGTGACTCGGTCCGCCATACATGAAGAGAAAGATCACTGACTTTGCTTTGCCTGGAAAATGCGGCAATTTCGCGGCAAGCGGATTGACCGCAGTCAGTGGGGTGGTTCCATCAAATGCAAGAGCTTGTTTCTGAAGGAAGCCATCTTTCGCCAACATCCCCGCAAGTGCAACGCTGGTGAACGCGCCCCCAGCTTGCCAGAGAAATTCTCGGCGCGTGTTTCCGCAGAAACTATTCGTCGGTTGTGGTTGATCAGTCGACATATATGAACTCGTTGCTGTTATAGAGAGCAAGCGCAAATATATTCATCGCATCTGATTCTGACATGGATTCGGTGGATTGCAAATCGGAGATAAACCGCATGCCGTCGTCGATCTCTTGGGATTCGACCTTTCGACCATACGCCAAGCGCATTGCGCGCTCGATTTGTGTTCGCACATTGTTTGGAAACTCGCGGCGAAGCCTGTCGGCGAAGATAACTGCTTGGCCATTTGTCAATTTGCTGTTGAGCATGGTGAGTGCCTGCGTTGGTTGAATGGTTGAAAATCGCACAGGGCACGGGTTATCAATATCCGCTTGATCAAAGACTGAAAGCAAAGGATCTTGAAGCGATCGTTTCGCATGGATGTAAACGCTACGACGCGGCCATGATGCAGGTTCTGACAAGGGCCATACTTCCTCTGGTCTGCTGCTTGTGGCAAGAACCTCATCCGGCATCGGTGGGCGGATTCCAGGCCCGCCCATCGCAGGATTGAACGAACCATTCACCGCAAGAAGGCTGTCTCGAATCTCTTCAGATTGCAATCTTCTGAGCCGAAAACGTGAGATGTATTCATTAGCAGGGTCTTTTTCCAGAGATTCGGGAGTCGCATTGCTTGATATTTGATATGCAGCACTCATCATAATCAGTCTGTGCATTTGCTTGATGCTCCATCCGCTTGCCACGAACTGCTTCGCAAGCCAATCGAGAAGTTCAGGATGCGTTGGCGTTTCACCAAAGTGACCGAAGTCGTTTGGTGTGGGGCAAATCGCACGATCAAAATGATGTTGCCAGATCCGGTTCATCATCACACGCGAAGTGAATTGATTTCTTGGGTCAGTGATCCATTTCGCCAACGCCAAGCGGCGACCACTTGATTCGCTGTCGTACACCTCCATCGCACTGCCCATAGAGAGAGAATTGCCTTGCGCAATTTCTGGTACGGCATGCTGAACCTCTTCCGCAGGTGCGTGGGGGCTTCCTCGCGTCAGAACATGCGTGACCTGCGGGTCATCGCGCTCGACTGCGCAAAGAACCTCCGTGCCGTGCCAAGCTGGTGGCTCAAGCTTGTTCAGCGTTTCATACGACTGGCGCCAATTCTCTGCTTGCTCTTTGCCGCGATTGCTTTCGATGGATGCAAGAGTTGCGGTGGGTTCGCCGACAGATGTCGCAATGCTGATGATCTCGGTTCGATCAAGCACGCGGTCATAGAGTCGAACTTCGTCAATCATTCCCGTGAATGCACCGCCTCCTGGATGCATTGCCCCAATGACCAAATTCTTCGGTGATTTGAGGGTTTGTTTGCCGCCGATGGCGCGCATCGCTTCGATCGAGTCGATATACAAAATGATTTCGCCACTTGATTTCAATCGTGTGAAAGCAACATGGTGCCACTGACCATCATTGAACCCTGGTGCGCTGTGCACGAATGTCTCTGGATTTCCAACGCCTGCCGCGATGACTCCACCTGCGATGATCGAAATGCCAAAGTCGTCGACGATTCCTGAAATCTCACCATCAACAAGACCCGTGCCAGTGAACCAAAGGGGATTGGACTCTGTGCCTCTTGCAATTCGATCACTCTTGAACCAAAATGAAATTGTGAAATCGTCGCCGATGGTTGATGGAATTGAAATGCGATCATCGCCACCATCGAATGAACCTGCGAGGCCGAAGCGTCCTGGCTTTCCCCATCCGAGGTCGATGACTTTTCCATTCGCATCACTGGCAGAATTTTTCAGGATTGCGCGGTCTGCTTCTGGTGCATCTGCCTTCGTCTCGAATGCATAGTGCGACATCAGCCCCTTGTTTGGTGCACGATCGAGATCTGGCTTGGATGACTCCATCGCAAGAAGTTCGTCGATGATCGCTTTTCTTTGTTCGTGCCACTTCGCGCGCGCCGCTGGAAAGTCGACCATTCCAAAGTCGGTTGAGATCGAACGCATCACATTTGCCGCCTCGATGCCATTGCCTGCAAATGCCTTGTATGGCTTCAATCCAGCGAAATTTGCGGCAAATGAGTAATAGTCTCGCTGGCGAATTGGATCGCCTTTGTGATCGTGGCAACGCGCGCATCCCAGTCCCATGCCGAGCATTGTGCGCGCTGTCGTATCGACAATTCCGTCGAGATCGTCGGCGAGTGCCTGATCGAGATCTGGAACTTCATCGTCCCACATTCCAAGTCGGTAATAACCAGTCGCAACCATCGTGTCGAAAGATCGGTCTGGCAATTCATCGCCCGCAAGTTGCTCGGTCAAGAATCGGTCGTATGGTTTATCGCTATTGAAAGCGGCGATGACCCAATCGCGATATCTCCAAGAAGCTGGCTTATCGCCGTCGCGCTCAAATCCGTTTGTGTCGGCATATCGAACAAGATCCAACCAGTATCGTCCCCAGCGTTCGCCATAGTGCGGGCTCGCGAGCAATCGATCGATCAATTCGCTCCACGCTTGTGGACGCGAGTCGTTGACAAACGCATCGACTTCCTCTGGAGAAGGCGGGAGTCCGGTGAGGTCATAGAACGCGCGCCGTATCAGCGCAACGCGATCCGCTTGCGGCGCTGGCGAAAGCCCGATCGCTTCAAGCTTGGCAAGAATGAATCGATCGATGTCGTTCTTGCACCACGCTTGATCTTTCACTTGTGGAGGCGCTTGATCATAAATCGGCGCATAAGACCACCATTGTCGCTCTTTGTTGAAATCAATAACTTTTATGCGGGCCGTTGAAGGTTTCAAGGCATCGTCGCCATTTGCCGCTCCTACCAACAATGTTGTGAAGAGTGCAAACAAGACGGATGAACGCATCCTGAAAGTGTAGGTTGCGAGATCCAAATCGAGGTGTGGATTTTACGGATTAGTTTGCAGGCGAAGGCTTCTCATTCGGCTCACTCTTGAACTGAATAATGATTATGTCCGCCGCAGAAAAAATTAGTTTTGCGTCCACCACGGCATATCGATCAGCACGCGCAAGAGCGTCGAGGAAAGAATTTTCAAGAGCCATTTGTTCTGGAGGGCCAGCCATCTTTGTGCTCATCATTTGGCCGAAGTGAATATCGCCCGGCTTGGCAGATTCGACAGAACCTCCGAAGCGATTCACTCCAGAAAAACCGTTGACTCGCCCCGCGCCGTCGAAAGTAATAGTTGGTGATCGCGTCGCTGTGATTGCAGTGCCATCGAGCGTGGAGCATTTCCATGTTTGACCCGCAAGTGATGCGATGGGCTGGATGGATGAATTGGAAGTCGAATCACATGCGGCTATCACGAAAAGGGCTACAAATCCGAAAATTGTCGCGGTAAGCGCATTCATTGTTTTCATTGCGCGTCAGATTAGTCAAGATGACAGAACTTCGTAGCATCCTTGCTTCATGATCACATTCTTTATTGTGTGCATTTCAATGGCCCTTTCTTTTCAAACTCAATCTGCACCGACGCCACCGGTGGCTCCACGCATTCCATTTGTGGTCAAGAGTCCGCAAGGCGATCGCACCGATGAGTATTACTGGATTCGCGACGACGATACAAAGACGAAGCGTCCAGAGATTCTGTCATATCTCAACGCGGAAAACGCATATACGGATGCAGTCACTGCGGCGCTTCTTCCACTGCAAGAAAAAATACTCGTCGAAATGCGCGGTCGCATCAAAGAAGATGATCAGACTCCACCGAATTATGATCATGGCTATTGGTATTCGATTCGATTCGATGCTGGTGCGGAATATCCTGTTTATGAGCGTCAAGCGGGGACGCCCAAGTGTCCAACACCAAACGCTCCAATAGAAGTGTTGCTTGATGGACCTGCGCTTGGCAATGGAAAACCTTTTTATTCAATTGGCGCAGTTGAAGTGAGTCCCGACAATCAGTGGCTCGCGTGGACTGATGATGTGACGGGTCGTCGCATTAGCACGCTGCGATTCAAGAATTTGCGAACTGGCGTGACATCTGTCGATGCGATACCGGGTGTTCTTGAAAATGTCGCATGGGCGCTTGACAATAAAACCATTTTTTATATTCGGCAGGATCCTGTTTTGTTGCAGACGGGGCCGGTGTATCGCCATGAAATCGGCACTGATCCTGCCAAGGATGTGCTTGTCTATAACGAGCCAGATCTGACTTTGGGAACAAGCGTTGAGTCGAGTCGTAATCACGACAAGGTGCTCATCGTGATGGATGGATTCGATACGACCGAACTTCGTGCGATCCCTGCGAATCAGCCAACGGTGGCGCCGACGATCGTGCTTCCTCGTATGGCGGGCGTTCGCAATTACGCGGATTTCCTTGATGGCAAGTGGGTGATTCGAACGAATGAGAACGCGCTGAATTTCAAGTTGGTTGAAGCGCTTGATGGTGCGGCGAGCGATCATTCGAAGTGGAAGATCATTATTCCCAATCGTCCCGAGACATCGCTCGACGAGTTCTCGATCTTTGATGGCGCGATCGCAGTGGCTGAACGAGTTGATGCAAATTCCGTCGTTCGCATCATTCCGTGGGGCGCAAAGCCTGCGTGCGCAAAACCGCTGACCGTCACAGCGGATGAGTCCGCGTTTTCGATGGGACTTGGCACCAACCTCGATCCTGCGCTGGCAAGCGTTCGAGTGAATTACACATCGATGATCACGCCAAAAACAGTCTGGGATGTGGACTTTGCAACTGGCGCGCGAACTGTTCTCAAAGTGCAGCCGGTCATTGGTTATGACAAGTCGCTCTATGAAACCACGCGCATTTGGGCGCCGTCGCGCGATGGAAAACGCATTCCGATTTCGATTGCTTGGCGCAAGGATCGTTTCAAGCGCGATGGCAGTGCGCCTGTCTATCAAGAGGGATACGGCGCATATGGAATTTCATCTGATGCCGAGTTCAGTGGCAATCAGGTTTCGTTGCTTGATCGCGGATTTTTGCTTGCAACCGCGCATGTGCGAGGTGGCGCGGATTTAGGGCAAGATTGGTACGAAGATGGAAGATTGACCCATAAGAAAAATAGTTTTAACGACTTTGAAGACGCAACAGATTTTCTTGTGAAGGAAAAGTATGGCGCGAAAGAGAAGATTTTTGCGACAGGTGGATCGGCGGGTGGATTGTTGATGGGCGCAGTCGCAAATCAAGCGGGGGACAAATATCGAGGAATCGGATTGCATGTGCCATTTGTTGATGCCTTGACGACAATGCTTGACGAGACGATTCCGTTGACGACCAATGAATGGACTCAGTGGGGAGATCCGCGCGAGAAGGCGGCGTATGAATACATCGGCTCGTATTCGCCGTATGACCATATTGAAAAGAAGGCGTATCCCGCGATGTTGGTCACGACGGGTTTGTGGGATTCTCAAGTGCAGTATTACGAGCCGACCAAATATGTCGCGAAGATGCGCGCGATGCGCACCGATCAGAATCCGCTGTTGTTGCGCGTCAATATGGATGCGGGGCATGGTGGCAATTCGGGAAGATTCAATCGGTTGAAGCAGGTTGCACTTGAATATGCGTTCTTTGTTGACCTTGCGAATACGCCAGCAAAATAAGCGCGAGTTTTCGAGCCACGGATACAGCGAGGGAATCGGACAGCAAAGTCTGCTGAGATGGTTTATGAAGGTACGAATTCAATAAAAAACCCGAAGCGTGGTGCTTCGGGTTTGATTTCGAAAAGCGGGCGAAGGGACTCGAACCCTCGACATCAACCTTGGCAAGGTTGCGCTCTACCACTGAGCTACGCCCGCAAATCAGCCCTGTCCAATGACTATGGAGTCATTCGTGGCAAGGGATCATAACAGTTTCGGATGGACTGACAAGCCAAGGAATGAACGGAAGATTTACAATAAGTATCCGTAATTATATCTCAACAAGACTTATCATTTTGTGATGCTTGGCTGTTTCTCACTGATCGTCTCTGCCATTTGTATGGCAACCGATTCTTCAAATACCTCGCCCCCAAAAAATACGAACGCGATCAATCACGTCATCTTGATCAGCGTTGATGGTTTGCGCTCGGAATTGTTGCAATCGCCGTTGATTGAGACTCATCCTTCGATGGCTCGACTTCTGCGAGGACCCCATACATTCGAAGCGCGCACTGATCCGGATTCGACCGTCACGCTTCCGAATCATGTTGGGATGGTGACGGGGCGACTTTTCGCTGGTCCTTCTGGGCATAACTGGCTTGGGAATTCGAATCCCCCAAAGCCCGGAGCAGGGGGAACACTCAATGAGATGCACGGAGAATATGTTGCAAGCATGTTTGATGTTGCAAGCGATCGAGGAGTCGCAACTGCTGTCGTTGTCGCGAAAAGCAAGTTCGTGTTGTTGGATCAGAGTTATGACGAAACCAATGGGGCGGTGGACATCGTTGGCACGGATGATGGTCGCGACAAGATTGATACTTTCATCACTTGCAAAGAGAGTGATCAAGTCGTATCAGAAACTCTGAAATTCATACAGCATTCCGCAGAGAAAGGTGGGCGGAGTTTATCTTTCGTGCACTTCGCGGAGACCGACAGCGCTGGTCATGCAGGAGCGTGGGATCTCGCGGACGAAACGGAATATCGCAAAGCAGTCCTTCGCGTTGACAGTGCAATCGGCAGATTGCTTTCAGGTATTGATTCCAACGCTGCATTGCGCGGCCATGTCGCAATTGTTTTGACATCCGATCATGGTGGTGGCGTTCCACCGCGCAGTCACACTGATTCCAAAGCACCAATCAATTTCACGATTCCGTTTCTTGTTTGGTTGGGAGTCGATCAAGCCCCGTCGGATCTGTATGCGATCAATACCACACGAATCCGTCCAGACAAAGCCGAAAATCCGCGTACCGAAGGAGCAAAACCCATACGAAACGCGGAGGCGGGAAATCTTGTGTTGATGATGCTTGGATTGCCCGCAATTCCAAACTCGTCAGTCAATGCTGCTCAGGATCTCATTCTTATTCCCAGTGTGGGTACAACAGTGCGATGAAAATCGTCAACCAATGGAATTTCTTTTCAAACTTCCGCGCGCCAAACAACTTGATTGCACTTGCACTCCTTTGGATCACGCTGACCGCGACTGCTCGCGCTGACATCACTCTGCCATCAGTGATCTCCGACCATATGGTTCTTCAGCGCGACATGGTTGTTCCGATTTGGGGACGAGCGAAAGCTGGGCAGATGGTCGAAGTTTCAATCGTCGACGCAAGTGGGAAGGTGATCAATAGCGTGCAGGCGAAGTCAGGCGACGACGGAAAGTTTATGGCTCGACTTCCTGCGATGAATGCTTGTAAGAATCCACTAATGATGAAGATTGCGTGTGCTGGCGAGAGTGTGCAACGCAGCGATGTGCTTGTTGGAGAAGTGTGGCTTTGCGGTGGTCAATCGAATATGGAATGGAATGTTCAAGGAAGCACTGGAGGCGATGCGCTCGCTCAGAGACTGCCTTCGACGGTGCGATGCTTCACTCCCGCGCACGAGATGTCCGCTCATCCCGAGGAAGATTTGCCGACGAACTGGGTGGTTGCAACGCCGCAAAATGCGCTTGGATTCACGGCAATTGGCAGTTGGTTTGCGGCCAAAGTTGGCTCGACGCTCGATGTTCCAGTTGGAATCCTCTCGATCAATTGGGGTGGAACGCGCGCGGAGCCGTGGACTCCAGCGGATATCGCATTGACGCATCCGATGTTCACCGCATCTGTCGCGGATCAGCAAAGAGCTGGCGCAACATTTGAGCAGATGTCGTCGGCACAAATGCAAAAGTTGATGGAAGGGCAGGCGAGCGCATATCAAGATGCAATCACCGCATATTGGAAAACTTTTCAGTTGAACGAAAGTGGATTCGCAAATCACTGGGCCACCGAATCCGCGGATGTGGCGCACTCATGGCGTGCGGCACAAGTTCCAGGAGTCTTTGGAACTGTCGCAGGAACAGAATCACTCGCAGACTTTGATGGAGCCTCTTGGTGGCGGCGCACATTCACTTTGCCAAATTCGTGGGCAGGGCGAGATGCGAAATTGTTCCTCGGTCCAATCGATGAGAGCGACATCGTTTGGATCAACGGCACCGAAGTCGGACGGACAACAGGTTTATGGCAAGCGCCGCGAACATATTCGGTTCCTGGTGCAACTCTCCACGCAGGCGTAAATGAAATCGCTGTATTGATTGTTGATACACAAGGTGCTGGCGGATTTACTGGAAAAGCAGAAGCAATGGAGATGACATTGGTGTCGACAGCTGGAGTCGGCGCAACTGATACAAATCCGATCGCTCTCGCGGGTGAATGGCAGTGGAAGCGCGGATCGACTTCGACGGTGCAAGCACCAAACCCACCGCAGGCGCCATCGCATCCTCAGGCTCAATGGGCTTCGTTCGGTTCGATGTGGAATGCGATGATGGCGCCCGTTGTTCCTTTCGCAATTCGCGGAGCGCTTTGGTATCAAGGCGAATCAAACGCAGGAGAGGCCGATCAATATCGTGAACTTCTTCCACTGATGATTCGTGCATGGCGCACGAAGTGGAACGAGGGAGATTTTCCTTTCGGCATTGTGCAGTTAGCCGGATTCCTTGAGGCGAGCGACAACCCTGTCGAAGGAGAGTGGTCCGCGCTTCGAGACGCTCAGTCCAATACCGCGCGAGTTGTGCCGCACTGCGGTCTTGCAGTTGCGATCGATGTTGGTGATGCGAACGATATTCATCCTCGGAACAAGAAGGCCGTTGCGGATCGTCTTGCGGCGTGGGCGCTTGCGCAGGTGTATGCGCGCGGCGGAGAATTTTCTGGGCCGCTCTATCAATCAAGTTCAGTGCAAGGTGCGAAGATGATTATTGCTTTCGACCATGCGGATGGACTTGCGGGCGCCAATGGAGCGCCAGTTGGTGGATTTGCGATTGCGGGATCGGATGGAAAGTTTGAGTGGGCAGATGCGAAAATCGATGGCTCGACAGTCATTCTGTCGAGTCCCAAAGTGCAAACACCTGCCTCTGTTCGTTATGCGTGGAGCTGTAATCCAGTGCGCGCAAATCTGGTGAATTCTGCTGGATTTCCGGCGCCGCCGTTTGCAACTGACATACCGGAAACGAAGCCAAATTAGTCAGGGATTATTGTTGGACGGCAAACATCGAGCCGCAACTGACGACACGAATTCAGATCTGAAAATCTTTTGCGGGAAAATGTGATTTGTCCACGAGCGCAAAATGTTTGAGCCTTGGGGCAAAAACAGTCCGCTGCGAAAATACTTACGCACCACATCTGAGCCCTATCAACTAATGATCCGCAGTCGGCATTCCCATCCCGCGACGATCTGGATATGGCGGAGTTGGAACAACCTTGAACGGCTCTTCGCGAATCGCTTTCTCCATCAAGTCGATCGCAACATCCATTTGCGGATCGATTCCACCTCGCGATGGTCCACCACGCATCACCGCGGGATCATCAATAACCAGCACGTCCGGATCAACACCGTGACCTTCGACTCCCCACGTTCCATCTTTTTCATAGAACGCAAATTTCGGCACGCGCACTCCGCCGCCATCGACAAGTCCAGGGTTGCCTGAAATTCCCACCAGCCCGCCCCAGGTTCGAGTTCCCACCAGTGGACCAAGTTTCGCTTGGCGAAAGAGCCACGGAAACATATCGCCTCCAGAACCAGCGAGTCCATTGATCAACATTGCCTTTGGACCAAAGTGTCCATCTTGGGGCCATGCTTGACTGCGTGTATCGCGCAACGCCCACCAATTGGTCACAGGGCGATCAAGAAGTTCGATGAATCTCGTTGGAATCTGGCCGCCGCCATTCCAACGTTCGTCGATGATGAGCGCATCTTTTCCGCGCTGTCCAACGAATTGGCGCATGAGATCATTCTGCCCATCCGTTCCAGTATTTGGAACATAAACATATCCCACGCGGCCCTCTGTCTTGCGATTGACATAGGCACGATTCGCTTCGATCCATGATCGGTATCGCAAGTCCGCATCGCTGTCGATAGTGGTGACCACAACACTTCGTGCGGTCTCGTCCCGAAATGGTTTCGCAGAAATGAGCAGTGTGACCGTCTTGTCGCCAAGACCAACGAATGCAGCCCATGGCGCCTTCTTCAAGTCGATCGGTGTTCCATTGACGGCGAGAATAAATTCGCCTTCCTTTATATTGACTCCAGGAGAACGCAGAGGATTTCGTGCGTCGGAATCCCACGCGGCGCCTTCATAAATGCGCTTGATTTGATAGGCGCTTGCAGTGGTTCCATCAGGCGCAGGGGCAGAGCCGATATCAAAGTCAACGCCGAGCAATCCTGTGTTGGTTGTGGAACTTCCTTCGACATCGCCGCCGTTGTAATACGCGTGACCAACATTCAACTCCGAGATCATCTCTGAAATGATGAACGAAACATCTTCTCGACTGTTCGCATCTTCAACGAGGGCGATGTAACGCGCGCGTATCGCAGGCCAATCCACTTGGTGCATATTGGGGTCATAGAAAAAGTCTCGAAAGACTAGCCAAGCATCGCCAACCATTTGCCGCCATTCTGCGCGTGGATCAATCTCAACCACCATTGGTTTTGTCACAACTGGTTTGGAAGCCCCGCCCGCTGAAGCATCGACGATGCGTGCGTTTGCACCTTCTGGGATGAGAATCTTTTTCCCGTCTGCGGTGAGAACAAATCCGCCGCCGGTTGTGACGACTTTTTCAGTGGGTTTCTTTTCGCGAGCATCGATGATCTTGATTCCGCCATTGTCGCCGCGGCGTGTATAGATCAGAAGGCCTTTGTCATTGACGGCAAGATTTCCAAATGCACCACGGCTTACACCAGGAATTCGAACTGCTCGGGATTCGATGTTGTCAAAGTCAATCGCAAAACCTTTGCGTTTCGATTTTTCTGGAGTTGCAACTGGAGCATCTGTCTTTATCTCCGTCGCAACGACAGGAGCATCCGAGGGTTTCGCATCAGCATCCGCGGGTTTCGCATCAGCATCCGCGGGTTTCGCATCATCATCGGCGGGCTTCGCATCATCATCCTCGGCAGGCTTCGCATCATCATCGGCAGGCTTCGCATCATCATCGGCGGGCTTCGCATCATCATCGGCGGGCTTCGCATCATCATCGGCGGGCTTCGCATCCTTCGCACCCTTCGCTTGCTTTGGCTTTTTCTTGGCCGCAGGAACTTCTTCGTCACTCTCTGTCGTCTGCCACGCCGCCTTCACGCTCGCACGCAGAGGAATAGCAAGCATCACTTCTGAATTATCATAAATCCAAGTGGAATCCATCGATCCATACTTTGGTGTGAACTCCTGATCACTGGTGTAATACAACCATTCTCCAGCCCGATCGAATGTTGGCAAATTGCTGCCGAAAGCAGGCGAGGTCACTTCGTGCTTTTCGCCGGACTCCACGTCATAAATCACGACTTGGTTTGAGCGACCAGATGCATCGGACTTGAGATATGTGATCCACGATGAATCGTGACTCCACTTCGCTCGGGGAGCGCCATCATCCCACTCTTCGCGGTCAACAAGTTTTTGTTCGCCACTTTCAACATCGACCATGAAAAGCGAATTCGTCATTGCGGCGAATGTAATTTTCTTGGAATCAGGGCTCCAGTTCAGATCGGACTTGAATGCCCCATTGGACTTTGTCAGTTGCCGTTTCGTGCCTGTGCCATCTGCTGGCATAATAAAAATTTCATATCCATTCTCTGTCGAATCATCGAAGAACGCGATCGACTTTCCATCGGGGCTCCAAGTTGGCTCGCGCTCGGCGAGGCCATTGCTGTTGGTCAAATTGCGCGGGATTCCGTTTTCTGCGGGAAGAGTCCAAATGTCTCCACGCGCTGCAACAATCGCGCGTTTTCCAGATGGAGAAATATCCCATCCATCGATAAATGCGCTCGCGTCAATTGTCTGCGGACGCAATTTCGCGCGCGCGCCAGGAATCTTGACTGTCACCGTTCGCGTTTCGCGGGTTGCAAGATTGAGAACCATCAAACTCGCGCCATTCTGAAAGACGATCTCGCCGACGGACCCATCATCTGGCCCGATCGATGGCCACTTGATGTCGAAGTCTGCAAACCTTGTGATTTGACGGCGATTGCCGCCTTGTGCATCGCATGACCAAACATTCAAGCGATGCTCCGGACCCGCATCACTCAAGTAATAGAGCGTGTCGCCGTGCCACATTGGAATCGTGTCAGTTCCCTCCCACTGTGTCACGCGCTTTGCGGTGTTGTCAGTGAGGTCATAGACCCAAATATCCGTCGCCATTCCACCGCGATATCTTTTCCAAGTTCGAGTGTCCGTTGAATGTGGGGTGTACGCGAGAAACTTTCCGTTGGCACTCAAAGTTGGATTCGCACCATACGGCGTGGGGAACTCCGTTGGCAGTCCACCATCCGCAGAAACAGCCAAAATCTGCGGGGCGCGTGGATATGTTCCCATTCCAGTCGCACTGAACAAGATTCGACCATCGCTCATCCAATCCGCGGGAGTTTCTGCCGATGGGTGATATGTCACACGCTTGGGAATGCCACCATCAATTGGCGTGACATAAATATCTCGGTTGCCATCATAATTTCCAAGGAATGCAACGGACTTTCCATCTGAAGAGAACCGCGCAAAGACTTCTGCGCCCGGAGGATCTGCAACGGGTTGCGCCACTCCGCCATTTTTGTCGACGGTCCACAATCCATTCGCATATGAGAAGACGATGCGACTCTGACTGATATCTGGATATCGCAACATCGCCGCATTGGGCGGCGAATCTTGGGTAGTTTGAAATGGAGCGAAAGCAAGAAAGCAGACGATTGGAAATTGGAAGACCATTCTGAAATTCCTTCACGAAGGTGACGATCACTCGCCACAAAAATGTGCGTAACGAAACTATAGAGAACGGTGGGGGTGGGATTCGAACCCACGATGCCCTTGCAGGCATACCGGATTTCAAGTCAGGCGCGTTCGACCACTCTGCCACCCCACCAAGGGGAGATGAATCGTAGCCATTTTCAGGCAGTAGGGGGTTGCTGTGGCGCACAAATTGCCAGGAGTTTTGCGCGCACGACTGGCTTGAGCGAATAGTCGTCACATCCCGCCGCAATACATCGGCCTCGATCATCTTCTGCCGCGTTTCCAGTCAACGCAACGATTCGCCCGCGATATCCACTGGCACGCAATTCTCGTGCTGTCGCATAGCCGTCCAATTCTGGCATTTGCATATCCAACAGAATGACATCGAATTCACGATGAGATCCACCCAAAGATCCACCCAGCGCAATTGCTTCGATGGCCGCGCGACCATGTTCGGCGATCTCCACTTCCGCGCCCGCTCTGCGCAAGAGCATTGAGACGAGTCGTTGATTGTCAAGACTGTCATCGACAAGAAGAATTCGTCGGCCCTCGAGGCGAATGATTGCATGCACAATTTCAGAGCCTGCAGTTGTTGCTTCAACAAAACTTGTTGCAAGTGGCGCCAGAAAGCAAAATGTAAATGAACTTCCCTTGTCGACCGTCGAGCGAACTGTGATCGATCCATCGAGCATTCGCGCCAGCCTCTGCGAAATTGCCAAGCCCAGCCCTGTTCCTCCAAACCGACGTGCAGTACTGGAATCACCCTGCTCATAGCTTTGAAAGAGCGCTTGAATTTGCTCTGCAGAAATGCCGATTCCCGTATCTCGTACCTCAATCTCAGCAACAAGCGCATTCTCTTCAACATGCGCACGCAGCAGAACAGTCACGCTGCCACGCTTTGTGAATTTGATCGCATTTCCAATCAGGTTGACCAAAATTTGCCGCACACGCAGTGGATCCGTGCGCACAAGACGATCGGTTTCATCGCCTTCGCAAGTCACCGTCAGTTCGAGCGAACTCTTGCGCGCCCGAAGCCGCATCAATTGAATGACTTCGTCGAGGATTTCCGGAAGCCGAACTTCGATCATTTCGATACGCAGATGTCCAGCTTCGATCTTGGAAATATCTAGAATGTCGTTGAGCACTTCCAGCAGATGCTCGCCATTCTTTCGAATAATTTGAGCAAACTCAATTCGCTCCGATTCGCTCGTCTGGCTTTCATTTAAAAGATCGGCAAATCCAAGAATCGCGGTCATAGGAGTTCGGATCTCGTGGCTGACATTGGCCAAAAATGAACTCTTCAGATTGTTTGCGCGATCCGCAATTTTGCGAGCATGGTCGAGTGCCCGCATTGCCGATTCGCGTTCGGTCACATCGACTGCGACAAAGAGATATCCCAGCAATTCTCCATCGGAATCTCGCCAAGGATTTGCCGCGAGGTTGATACGGCGATTTCCCCCATCGTGTCGTTTCAATGTCCAATCCCGTTCATGCGCTCGCTGATCGTCCGCCAATCTTGCCAGCGATGCAAACGCATTCGCCCCTGTTGCGGATGGAACAATGTCGTTCAATTCATCGACATCAAACAAGCAAGTTACGTCACGTTTTTTCAGCAAGTCATTGGCGTTCCAACCAGAGAGGCGCTCTGCCGCGTGATTGAAGATGGTGACGAGGCCTGATCGATCAGTCGCAACAATTGCAACTTGTTTCGCACCTTCTATAAGTTGTTCCAACTGACTTCGTGAGCGCGCAGAAAGATTGGCGCGGTGTGCGGAAGATTGGGCGAGGAATAATGTCAGCCCAAGCAGAACCGACACAGCCAAACTGAGCCAGAGCAACATTGCTACGAAATTCTTTGCACGGTTCGCATTCGAGGAAAGAATCTGTTGCAGTTTTATTTCAAAATAATCGCCACCCAATAAAAATTTGTTTCCACTTCCAATAATGCTCTTTCCATTACTGGCGCCACGTTCACAGAGAAATGTGTCATTCAGATATGCCTCCACTTCGAATCCATTTGCGAAGGTGCTTTCGATGAAGTCCATCATCACTCCAACGTTCAGGAGCAGGACATATTCACCTTCATACTCTGGAGGAGCAATGAGCAAGATAGACGCTGAAATCTCGTTCAGCCTAATCGGACGATCAATGACTATTGAATCACTCTGTTTCGCCATTTCAACCGCTGTTGTACTGACTTTAATATCACGGAACTCCAACTGGATTTCCTCTGAAAGTAAAGCTGAGGTTTTAATCCAAATGATGTGGCCTGATCCTTGAGCCCAACCGATCGCGATAATCGCTGGCGAGCTTTGCATCGCTTGATTGACATCCGCAAGAACAGCGGCACTATTCGAATCTGTATATGGATCAAATTTATCATCGAGATTTTTGAATTCGCTTATAAGTCGGTCAATTCCTCTTTGTCCGACAACCTTGACAACGCTATTTGCATAGGCGATATTGAGTTGATTTTGCTTCAAATTCGCCTTTTCGTTATTGGAAGAATGATGCCATGCGCAGAAAGAGAGAGCGATACAAATCACACTCACCGAGAGGCCGATCCAATTTGGCATTCTCAGGCTTCGGACGGGAGCATCAATCCACGCACGAATTAAAAGAGCCAGTCCGGCTGAAGCAAATACAATTTTCGATAAGTTGCCTATATCTGCCAGGCTGTCAGCAATGCGGATATCGAACTCTGGTGCATTGGGGGAAAGCCACGCGTACAACAACAGCCCAAGCAATGCACTTGAAGGAAGAGCGACAAGCCAACGCCCAGCTGTTGTGCGAAGTGTTGTTGCGACGCAGGCTATCGCAAGCAATTCCAGCGCTGCCTTCAGACCTGGACTTGCAAGTGTGTTTGGGATGACAATTCCCACACACGCTGCAACCAAAAGCACGATGGCGAGAACACGCGCCAAAACGGTCCACCAATTCCAATTTGGCAGCAGAACGATCAGCGCACATAACAGCAAGAGGGTCGCTGAAAAGGCGAAGACAAGGTCCGATTCCATTCCTTTGTATGAACTATCCACGGCTCTGAAAACGAGGAATCCAATACTGCTCAAAACCGCTGCGCCAGCACTCAATCGAGAGAGTGTCCGTGAGGTTTGATTCACGCTTTGATTTTCTCGATGGTGTTGGAAGGCGAGTTCGCTTTGGTCGTCTTCGATGCGGTTGACGCAAACTGCGTGATGAGATGCGCGACCATCGCCGTCCAGCCAGTTTGATGTGACGCACCGCATCCGCGCCCAGTATTCCCTTCAAAATATTCGCTGAAGAGAATGTGATCAGAAAAGTTTGGATCATCTTGCATCTTGTGATGATCTCCAAGCGATGGGCGTCGACCTTTGTCGTCCATACGGAAGAGTTTGATCAGTCGAGTGGCGACTTCTTTTGCTGCATCTTCAAGGGTGATCATATTTTTCGAACCTGTTGGGCATTCAATCTTAAAGTCGTCGCCGTAATACTCGTGAAAGCGAAGAAGACTTTCGATGATCAGATAATTGACTGGGAACCAAATCGGGCCGCGCCAATTGCTGTTTCCTCCAAATGCACCCGTTGCACTTTCTCCAGGGCAATATCGAACAGACAGACTTGTCCCATCGTGCCAAAAGACATATGGATCATTTTCAAGCGCCCGCGACATCGATCGGATTCCGAACTCGGAAAGAAATTGGCTCTCGTCAAGCATTCGGCGAAGCAAGCATTTCATTCGGTGACCACGCAGAAGAGAAAACAGGCGTTGATCTCCTCTGCCAGATTGATTCCAGTGCGAGACGAGGTTTGCGAGATCTGGTCTTGTTTCAAAGACCCATTCGATGCGCTCTTTGAAGAGTGGAAGGCGAGCAAGGCGTTCTGGATTCATCACCTGCACAGCAGTCAGTGGCAATAGACCGACGATCGATTGGACGCGCATCGGCATTGTCTCGCCTGATGGGAAGCGAAGTCGGTCATAATAAAATTTATCAACATCATCCCAAAGTCCTTCACCAGTACCTGCAAAGTCAGCCATTGCCGAAGCGATTTCGAGAAAGTGCATAAAGAACTTCATCGCCATGTCTTGATAGATACCGTCATGCAAAGCAAGTTCGACCGACATATGCATCATGTTCAATGCGAACATTCCCATCCACGCTGTTCCATCGGCTTGTTGCAAAACCGCGCCCGATGGCAAGTCCGCACTTCGATCGAACACGCCCACATTGTCAAGTCCCAAGAATCCACCGGCGAATAAATTGCGTCCATCGGCATCTTTTCGATTGACCCACCACGTGAAATTCAATAACAAGCGGTGGAAAATCTGGCGCAAGAATCCATCATCAGGCTTTCCAGTTTGCAGACGATCGATTTCGTAAATACGCAGCGCAGCCCATGCGTGCACAGGAGGATTGACGTCGCCGAAGGCCCATTCGTAAGCAGGAATCTGCCCGTTTGGGTGCATCGATCGATCGATCATGAGGTGCGTAAGTTGCCGCTTCGCTTCTTCTGCATCGATTTCCGATAATGCCACACAGTGGAAAGCAAGATCCCAAGAGGCGTACCACGGATATTCCCAAGAGTCGGGCATGCAGAAGACAAAGTGATTGTCCAAATGCTGCCAATCGCTGTTGCGTCCAGTCTTTCGTGATGAAGGTGGCGGAGGCATCGCAGAATCACCTGCGATCCATTTTCGAACTTCATAAGAATATGTCTGTTGACTCCACAGCAGTCCACCCCACGCTTGTCTCTGAATTTTTCGCAGTTCTGGATCGTCGATGAGCGTTTGCTTCTGCGCATAAAAATCGTCCGCCTCACTCTTTCGATTGGTCATGATCGCTTCGAAGTCGGCAAATCCGGCTTTCGCCGTTGCTGGACTGAGACGAATACGAACGACCTTCGATTGACCGGGTGCAATCTCAAGAACATATTGAGCCGACATCTTTGTGCCAGTCTTGGCTGGATTGACGGTGTTTACAGCCTTGTTTACAACAAGATCATTGATTCCATCTTTGAAGAATTTCCCATTGCGTGGCAATCCATTCAATAGCTCCACATTCGTTTCGTTTTCGCAAAACAACAATTCGGGCGTGCCTTCGCACTGCAATTTCATTGGCGCCATATCGCCATGCGTGATGTCGATCTGCGAACCGGTAGAGGTCTTTGTTTCTGTCATCACAGGGCGCTGGCTATTCGTCCAAGTCCATGTATTGCGAAAGAGCGCAGTGGGCAGAACATGAATCTTCGCAGTGTCAGGACCTCGATTGAAAACCTCGATGCGCATCAGAATGTCCGATGCGTCTGCTTTTGCATAGTCAATAAAGACATCGAAGTATCGGTTGTCGTCGAAGATCCCAGTGTCGATCAATTCGAACTCGCGTTCCAGTCTGCTTCGAGCGGCATTCACCCGCACAATTTCGTCATATGGATATGCGCGCTGTGGATATTTATAGAGCATCCGTTGCCACGATCCGCTTGGAACCGCATCGAGAAACCAATAGTTTTCCTTGACGTCTTCGCCATGATTGCCTTCTTCATTCGTGAGTCCGAAGTAACGTTCTTTGAGAATGGGATCTTGTTCATTCCAAAGGGCCAAGGAAAGACAAAGCAATTGTTTTTGATCGCAGAACCCAGCGATTCCATCTTCGCCCCAGCGATAGGCGCGACTACGCGCTTGATCATGGGGGAAGTATCTCCACGCGGAACCATCTGGGGAATAATCCTCCCGCACCGTTCCCCATTGTCGGTCGGACAAGAATGGACCAAAGTCACGCCACTTTGCTCGACCTGCATGAAGGTCATTGATTCGCGACTGTTCGGCGTCCGTCGATGCAGGTTGTTTTTCAGGAGTCATTGCCATGTTATATAGGTGCGTTTGTTGAACAATTATGACTTCATCGTACTTGCCAAAATCCCGGTGCTGGATCGCATCCATTCCATCAATTCAAGCAATACCGCGACGCTCCAAGCTTGCGCGAAGCATCCCTGAGGTTGGTGTGGCGCATCGCCGCTGAAAATTTCGCTGACCGAACCGAGTCCTGCCTCGCGTAGATGATTTATGAACGGAAAGAGAAAGTCTTGGATTGCTTGCGCGTCTTTATAAACCCCAAAGTGAGTTCGAACCATTGGCATAAAGAGCCAAGGCCAAACTGTTCCTTGGTGATATGCGCCGTCGCGCGATGCAGGATCGCCGCCATAGTTGCCGCAATACGCCGGATCATCTGGACTGAGCGTGCGAAGTCCCTGCGGTGTCCAGAGTCGAGCCATACACAAGTCGATGATTGCTTTGCGTTGACCCTGTGGCAAGAGATCTTCATTCACTGCTGATGCGAAGAGTTGATTTGGGCGCAGTAAATTTTCGGAACCATTTGGTCCGTCGATCACATCAAGACAACATGATCGGTCGTGATTCCAGAATGCCCCGAATGATTTTTGGACTCGCATAGCAGCTTGTTCGTACGCATCCGTTGGTTGCTTCAGTGCTGTTGCGAGCGTTTTCATTGCCATCAGTGCTTGGAACCAGAAAGCGTTGATCTCAATTGGTTTACCCTGTCGTGGAGTGATCACTCGATCGCCGACCTTTGCATCCATCCAAGTCAACTGAATTCCATTTTCACCAGCACGCACGAGCCCATCCTTGGGATCGACGCTGATTCCATGGCGAGTTCCCTTGGTGTATGCCTCGATAATCGATTGCAATCCCGGCCACATTTCTGCAAGCCACTTGGCATCATTTCCTGCGGCGAAAACCTTTTCTGCAGCGATGATCATCAGGAGTGGCGCATCAACACTGTTGTATTCCAGCGCATCGCCATCATGATCTGGAAAACGATTTGGCAGCATGCCACCATCGAGATAGTCGCCATATGTCAAGAGCAATGTCTGAGCTTCCGCAGTTCTGCGAGTCGCAAGCAATAGGCCAGCAATCGAAAGCATCGCATCACGGCTCCAATCAGCGAACCAGGGATAGCCTGCGATGATCGAGATTCCGTCGCCACCTTGTGGACCTTTGCGTTTTCGCTTGACGATGAATTGGTCGCAGGCCAGCAATAACTGTTGGAGCGCGGGTTTGTTTTCGTCAACTTGCGAAATGGCAAAGAGCGATTCAGCGCGAGCTCGTTCCACTTGCAGTGCATCGCCAACTGGACGAGCGGTCTGCGATTTGGTCGATGCTGTGAAGTCCGTCGAAGTTCCTGGATCGAGTATGACCTCAAACTTGGCGGCACTCCAAAGACAATCGATTGCGTCGTATCCGCGATCGCGCTCTTGGGTGAGCAGAAAGTCCTTCCACCATTCGCCTGTCGGAGTTGGTACTGATTTGTCGCACTGCACGAAAAGTTCAGATCCCTCACCTGCATTCACATGTGGCCAACTCAGTCGGATTCCACGCGGTGCGCGTTCAAGGACTGGAGTTGCCGCATCGAGTCTGCCAAGTTGATGATGACTTCGATTGTCGACAAGAACTTCGATTTGCAGTTGGATTGGGCTTGATGCCTGCACGAGCGTCCAATGTTGGCACACGGTGTTTTCCCCATGGATCATGAAAATTCTGCGTTCCAAGAGTGCATCAGAAAACGACCAACGCCAAACGGGAATCTGATTTTCCAGATGAAATCTCTGAAGCCGAATGTGTCCCTGCGGCGAGATTGATCCATCTTTCCATTGATTTGAGCTGAGCGGATAATGAACTCCGCGATATGTGGCCGTTGGCGAAGTTTCTCCAAGGAGAAAGGTGCGAACGGCGGGAGGTGTTGTCGCCGCGATAAGTGCCGCGTGATATTTCCTTGTCCGCACGCCGCCGATTGTTCCAGAGGCATATCCGCCAATCCCGTTTGTGATGAGCCACTCACGACGGAATGCTTCGTTTCCGTTGCAGACGATTCGTCCGAAGTCAACAAAGCGAATTTTGGCAGGATGGAGGTTCATAGATTTTCTATTCGGCTTGCACGCCATCACGCTCACGCCGACGGCGCTTCAATTCAGCGTCGACGAAGGCACTCAAATGTCCGTTGAGAACATTTTGTGGATTCGGCTCCTCATAGTTCGTGCGGTGATCCTTCACTCTGTTGTCATAAAAGACATAGGAACGAATTTGCGTTCCCCAACCGCGTTCAACCTTGCCACCTTTGGCTTCGGAAATTTCTGCGTCGCGCTTTTCTTGAGCAATCTGCTCCAGCTTTGACATCAACACGGCAAGCGCTTGCTTTCGATTTTGTGATTGATCTCGAAATGTGTTGGCAACCACCTGAATTCCAGTGGGAATGTGCACAACGCGAATCGCAGATGCAACCTTATTGACATTCTGTCCACCAGGTCCGCTCGCCCGAACAAACGCAACAATTTCTAAGTCGCGTTCTGGGATTTCGATTTCAGATTCGTCAAATTCTGGAGTGACATCGACTGTCGCAAAGGAAGTCTGTCGCTTTCCTTCAGCGTTGAACGGCGACACACGCGCAAGTCGGTGTGATCCTGCTTCACACGATGAATATCCGAATGCGAATGGACCTCGAATCGCATAGGAGACTTCGGCGATACCAGTTTCGGTTCCGTGCGTTCGACTCATTTCTTCCACCTTGAATCCCATCGATTCCCAGTAATACAAATACATACGCTCGAGCATCTGCGCCCAATCATTTGCTTCGGTTCCGCCGACGCCTGCTTGAATTGCGAAGAAGCAGTGTCGATGATCGTGACGCTCCGACAAGAGACTTTGCAATTCCACGCGTTGCATTCGCGCCATCAACTCATGCAGAGTGGTGTCCACTTCGATGAGCATTTCTCGATCATTCGCCTCGCGAGCAAGTTCGAGCCCGACCGTTGCATCTTCGTGGCCTTTCACGAGTTCTTCGAGTGGATCGAGCATCGCTCGAAGGACCTTCAAATCGGAGATCGCTTTTTGCGCTCGCTTCTGATCGTTCCAGAAGTCGCCCTCGCCCATGAGAGCTTCAAGTCGCGCGCGTTGTGAGACCTTGTCTGGGTAGTTAAAGAGAGTCGCGGATGGCTAAAATCCGCGCCTGAAGATCGTCGAGAACTGGCTGATGGGTTTCGAAATACATGGTGAGACTGTACCCCGCCGAATGATCTTGCGCTCTCTTGATTATCATCGCACGATGCAGAATGCAGAGCCATCATCTTCAGAATTGATCGCAGCGCGTCGAATCAAGCTCGAGCGACTCAAATCCGAACTCGGTGTAGAACCCTTTGGAAATCGTTTGGATGGAAATATCCCTCTTTCAGCCGCGCGCGCGCAATTCGATGCCGCTGCGCACGCCGCCTATGACAATGCAAGCACTGTCTTGAAGGAAAATCCAGATGCGGTCGTTGCAGATGACCGCAAAGTCGTCATTGTTGCTGGACGAATTGTTCAGCACCGCGATATGGGAAAAATCATTTTCATCGGCTTGCGCGATGCTTCTGGCGATTTACAGATCAGTGTTTCCAAGTCCGCGATGTCTAGCAATGACTTCGAAGTTGCCAAAGCGCTGGATTATGGCGACATTATTTCCGCCGAAGGTCGGATCGGCCAGACGAAGAAGGGCGAGATATGCGTTTGGGCAAAGCAGTTGTCGATTCAGTCCAAGAATCTCGAACCGCCTCCATCGAAATGGCACGGCTTGGAAGATACGGAACTGCGATATCGCCGGCGCTATGTGGATATGTTTGCAAATCCGCAAACGATCAAAACATTTCAGGCTCGTTCGCACATCGTCAGCGCGATTCGACATTTCATGGAAACTCGTGGGTTTCTGGAAGTCGAGACTCCGATGATGCATCCTGTGGCTGGCGGCGCGGCGGCGAGACCATTTGTGACAACGCATAATGCCCTTGGAATGCCGCTCTTTATGCGAATTGCGCCCGAGTTGTATCTGAAGCGGTTGCTAGTTGGTGGACTTCCAAAGGTTTTCGAGATCAACCGAAATTTTCGCAACGAGGGAGTAGACCGAAGTCACAATCCAGAATTCACTGCGCTCGAAGCGTACGAAGCGTTTGGCGATTATGGAACAATGCTCGAACTGATTGAGTCGCTGATTCATCACTGCGCGAAGGAATCGCTTGCCAAGGGTTGGTGCGCGCGCGCGGAGGAAGGTCCGATTTTGCCTTGGGGCGAAATGCGCATTGATTATCACAGACCATTTGTGCAAGTGAGATATGGAGATCTCTTCGAACGCGCAATGGGATTTGCGATGACCGATCAAGCGAAGGTTCGTGCATCCGCAGTTGCGGCCCATTTGCCCCACGCCGCTACGCGCGATCACTGGCTTCTGGTGAACGATCTATTCGAGCGCAAAGCAGAGGCGTTGATCGATCCATGCCGTCCAACATTTGTGATGGACTATCCAAGTGCCATCAGTCCACTGACTCGGCCGAGTCGAAAAAACCCTGAAATTGCGGAGAGATGGGATATTTTTATTGGTGGCATGGAAGTCGGTCCTGCATATACGGAACTGAACGATCCTGATATTCAGCTTGCGAAGTTCACGGATCAAATGCAAGGTGTTGAAGAAGAAGACGCAGTCATGCGCACACTTGATGAAGATTTCATTACAGCCCTTCGAACTGGCATGCCTCCAGCTGGAGGGGTTGGCTTGGGCATCGACCGCCTCGTGATGCTGATGACCGACAGTCCATCCATTCGAGATGTGATTCTCTTTCCTCTGATGCGCCCCGAGGATTCTGCCGATGCCGCGACCTGAGCGGTGGATTGCAATCGCGATCGCGTTCTGCGCGGTTGTGGTTTCTTCGAATGCATATGGCATAGATGGAGAAAATCAAACGACTCTCGTGCGGCAATCCCACAGGGAAAGTCTTCGTGATTCCTGGTTTATTGTCTCCATTGGCGGCTCGAATTGTGGATGGATGCATGAAAAGTTCGAAAGCCTTGGAGATCGCATTCAAACCAGCAATGACATTCGTATGACTTTGGGACGAGCAGGGGCGTCGACAACTGTTCGAATCCGATGGAAGTTCACAGAATCATCCGACGGCACACCAATCGAATGCGAAGTTCAGCAGGAATCTGGCTCGGAAGTTTCGCGCACGATCTATCGCTTTTCTAAAACAGAAGTCGCAGTCGATGAGACAGCAGGCGGCCGCACATTGTCGCGCAAGATGCCATATCCCGAAGGAATATGGTGGACACCAGCGCAGGTGGAGCGCAATATCAACGCACGCCGCAAGGAGGGAGCGACGGAAATTTCGTATCGCACCGTCGATCCATCGAGCGGATTACGGATCATCGATATGGTCTCGAAGCGAATGGGAGAAGGCGAAGCAAAGAAAACAATTCGTTGGGTCACCACAAATAGTGCTGTGCCGATGCCAACCGAGGAAGATATTGATGGCGATGGCGAAGTCGTTATGTCTCGCACAAAAATGGCGATTGGCGACATGATCGCGCGTCGAAGTAGTGAAACGCAAGCGAAAAAAGCTGGATCAAATGGCGGAGTTGATCTCATCGATCGCAGCATGGTCTCGCTCGCAAAGCCTTGTCCTGAATTGCTGAATGCGCGCCACACAAAAATTGCGGTGCGTTCAACCAATGGAGACGCTCTTTCATTTCCTGCATCTGGCGCGCAGCGCTTCGAAGCGAATCCAGCGGGGGGGATTTTTGTTGATGTCGAGGTCGGACGCACTTCGCCCGTGACGGCGGAGGAACTTGCCGACGCTCGGTATCTCGCATCCAGCATCTTGATCGATGCAAAAGATCCTGCGGTCATCGCTCTTGCTCTTCGAGCAGTGAAATCCGCGGGGCTGAATGAATCGTCGCCAGTCGCGGATCGAACCGAAGCGCTGCGAGCATTCGTGATGCGTTTCATTGTTCACAAAGATCTCGCAACGGCATTCGCAGGCGCAAGCGCAGTCGCGCAGTCGAAGTCAGGAGATTGTTCCGAGCATGCGGTTCTCTTGGCGGCATTGCTTCGAGCGCAGGGGATTCCTTCGCGCGTTGCAAGCGGAATGGTTTACGCCGAAGAATTCGCTGGAAAGCGAGATGTTTTCGCTTGGCATATGTGGACTCAGGCGCAGGTGGATGGTGCATGGATTGATCTCGATGCGACTCTTTCTTCACGATCATTTCATCCAGGCCATCTGTTGATGGCGACAAGTGCGCAGGACGATGCGCAACTCGACGCGGATTTCTCCAATCTGCTGTCGACAATTGGAAATGTTTCCATCGAGGTTGTCCATGTCGATCGATGAGCGCATCGAAGCAGAATGTGGACACGACACATCGCCATGTCCTGCGCTTCCTGCTCGAGATGCACGGGGACATAAGGGAACATTTGGAACGGTTCTCGTCATCGGTGGTTGTGCAAAGCTTCCACGAGTGATGCTTGGCGGTCCTGTCATCGCAGCTCGTGCCGCACTGCGAACTGGTTGCGGTCTTGCGGAATTGGCAGTTCCTGAACCTCTCGCTGCATCAGCACTCGTTGCTTTGGAAAGCGCGACGGCGCATGCGCTTCCTGTCGATTCGCATGGAGCGCTTCTCGCATCTGAATGCGCGGAATTGCTCGATCCCATATTGAATCGCGTTCAATCGGTCGTGCTCGGTCCTGCGCTTGGCGATGGATTTGCGATCGATCAAATCGTCGTAAGAATGTTGAGCCACGTGCGTGGTCCGTTGATCATCGATGCAGATGGGCTCAACGCGCTCTCCCGCCTGACTGATTTTACAAGGGACATTCGTGATGCTTCGGTGATTCTGACGCCGCATCCTGGCGAGTATCAACGATTGGCGCAATCACTCGATCTTGATCCGACTGCCGCAACGGACGAGGCTCGTCGAGTGGACGCCGCCACCGCGCTTGCTGGAAGAATCGGATGTGTTGTCGTGCTCAAGGGCGCACGAACGGTGGTCAGCGACGGAGTGCATCAATGGTCCGCGCGAGCTGGGAATGCTGCGCTTGCGACGGGAGGGAGCGGCGATGCGCTCGCTGGAATTATTGGATCAATCGCCGCGCAGTTTATTCGTCCACCACACAGTCTTTCCCTCTTCGATTGTGCAAGATTAGGAGTTGCAATTCACGGACTCGCAGCCCGAGCATGGAGCGCTCGTGTCGGCGAAGCTGGTCTTCTTGCCATGGAACTCTGCGATGAAATTCCAAGTGTCTTGGATGAATTGCGCGCGAATGGCTAGACCGGCTTGCGAATCATTCATCGCAGTCATCCAAAGCAGACTTCGCTAGACTCACCACAATCGAAAGGCGCGCGCAAATGAATTCCCAACCACATATCAATGTTCGAGATCTTACAGTTGGGGCATATGTCGATGGGGTTTATAGCCTCGTCAATCCGCAAACAGCTATGACTCGCGGCGGAAAGTGCTATTTTAAAGCGCTCATCCGCGATGCAACTGGCGAAGTACCTGCACGAAAATGGACATTCGAAGAATCAAATTTGCAAGATGTGAGTGCGACTGGATATGCACGAGTCATCGGTCGCGTCGAAATCTATAACGGGCATAATCAAATCATTCTGGATCAGATTCAGGGCGTTGAGGTGAGCGCAGAGGACTTGGTGTCGCTCTTGCCAACAACTCGCAAGAACATCGCGGAGATGTTCAGCGGAGTGACCACGCTTCTGCATTCGATGAACGATGCTGGCATGCGTGCGCTTGCCGATGCGTATCTCACAGACGAAGCAATGATGGCAGCATTTCGGCACGCGCCCGCCGCAACGAATGTGCATCATGCATGGATCGGTGGATTGCTCGAACACACGCATCAGCTGATGCATCTTGCCGATCGGATGTTGCCGCTCTATCCAGAGTTGAATCGAGACATCGTTTTGCTGGGACTTTTCCTGCATGATCTCGGTAAGACCGTCGAGTTGGAATGGGAAAAGGGATTCAATTACACGATGGATGGTCAACTGATCGGACATCTGGTGCGTGGCGCGATTTGGTTGCAACTGAAAGCGGCGATGGCGGCTCGCAGCAGTGGCAATCGACTTTCAAATGAAGTGATTACGGTTCTTCAGCACATTCTGATTTCGCACCACGGACAATTGGAGCACGGCGCGGCAAAGTTGCCATCGACTCCCGAAGCGATTTTCATTGCGCTTCTAGATAATCTCGAAGCGAAAACAACTATTTCCATTCATGCTGTTGCGCGCGATCGATTGCACGCTGGGAATGCGGAATTCACCGAGCGAGTCTGGAGTTTGGATTCACGAATGTATCGGCCAGATCCGCTGAATCCTTTGGTTTCTGAGGCATCTGCATCAGCTTCGTGATCATCCAAATTCAGCGCAATTCTGATGATCGTTGACCGAGGTGGTCGCGAATGGACTTCGCCATCGAATCGATGGCGCTTTCTCTCATCAATACAAATGGCCATGTGCGATCATTTGCAAGGGCAATTTGCGCGCGAATGGACTTGCTCTCTCCCTCTGCGATTTCCAGCGATGACAATTCTGCGCTTCTACTTTGGCGCAGCGCATTGATGTAATCGCAAAGCGCTTGATACGCAGCGCGTCGACTGGTTGACTTGCGAGGCGCATCTGCGATTCGCTGCAACAGGCCGGAGCGAGTGGGGTCGATCATCGTCCGCGAATCATGTTGCCGATCGAGTCGTGTTGGATCCCACCACGCTTCTCTCCAAGATGCATGCTGCGGTGAATGCGAATCAAAGTCCAATCCAAGATCACTCGCAACAGGAACGATCGTGGCTGTTGCGGATCCGAATTCAGGCAAATCAATGCCGAGAAAATCTCGCCACCATCGATCGCCAACGCGTTCGTATCTCACTCCGCCGGTTCCATGAAAGAAAAGATCGCAGGTCAGACGCATCAAGCCAGATGCGAGAAATGCCCTTGGAAGCAGCGGAATTCCACTCTCGCAGCGGCGCCGAGCCTCGAGCGCATCAATTCGTTCGCGGGATCCATCTGCACGCACTCCCCACACTGGCACTTCGCTGCGTGAGCCATTTTCTCGCAGTGGTCGCGCAGAACGCGGGTCGAGTTTCAGCGCAGCGTTGAAAACCGCAGCGCATTGTTCTGGCGCAGCGAACATTTTGTGCAAGATTGATTGAGCGGCATCGCACATCAACAAAGATCGACTCTCCACGATTGCGCAAGGGGGATTCACCCAACGCTTCGCACTGTGCATCATGGTTCGCGCCATTTGCACGCCAGCGTTTGGAGAATCGCAAGCATCTCGCAGTGCTTCGATCACCTTGTCCATCGCAGTCGATGCCGTGGGCGATGCAATCGTCTCGATATCGGGTCGGCGAGGGGCTTGTGCAGGTCGTGCAAAGGGAACTGCATCGCTTGCAAGTTGCGGTTGCTCCAAGGCAAGGCCTAGAGAAGTTCTGCGCACATTCCCATTTCGCTCGCGCACTGGAAGATCCATCCGAAATGGATCGACCACATCTTGGTCGCTGAGAAAATGAACCCAGCAACCTGCAGATGTACGCGCTTGGGCCGCGCTTGAAGCCGCAATAAACTTCGCAAGAATTCCGCAGTGCAATGCGATTGGTTGATGCCCAGCACCAGCCACAAATCCCGCTGGAATATGCAGAGAGTCGCGTAGTTGACTGCGAAGGCTTGATGCGAGCGGGGAAAGCGATAATTCCTTCGCTCCCTCGGTGGGCAAATGCACTTCGACTGATTTCACGCTTCGTTCCAATTGGATGCAGAGTCTATTCTCGCAATGGAAAATTCATGCACGAGTGCACATCGCGCGCCGAAGGTGAGCCAATCTTCCATGGCATCGTTCGAGTTCATGCAGCAAGGTGTCTCGGTACACCGAAAGTCTGCGGTCTGGATCATCAAGTCCATTGCCGAAAGTCCGATTGGGATCGAGATAGATCTTTGGAACGGCAATTTCGCGCACCCGCAGGCGATTCGCGGCTGCTTGCACCCAGAACTGCATCGGGAATTCGTATCCATTCGCGTCCAACCGAAGCGCGTTGCACGCCACGGATCGATACGCCTTGAATCCACAGAATGAATCAGTCAATGGAGATTCAAATGCGCCAGCAAGATGCTGATTGATTTCCAAAGTCAATCTCCGATTGATTTCGCTTCGATCCGCGGGAGCGACGGTGTCGTTTTCGTGATGGCGGAGGTATCTGCTTCCCGAAACGACGTCGACATCATCGGATTCAATTGCTCGGATGAACTCTGGAATAAAAGCAGGCTCGTGTTGCTCGTCACAATCCATGGTGATGACCCAGTCGAATCCGCGCATCGCAGACCATGCGAAGATGTCTTGCATCACTCTGCCATATCCAACATTCTTGGGGTTTCGCACAAGTTCGACTGGCCACGCAGCGGCACGGGCAGCGGTGGAATCCGTGGAACCATCATCGATTACCAGCACGGGCAATTCATACTGCAACACCCGAGGCAAGACGCGATCGATGTATTGCTCCTCGTTGTGAGCAGGAATGGCAACCAAGATGGAAGGTGCGCAGTTCATAGATGTCACTCTAGGGGGGCAGTCTTGTCTTGCGCGGTGGGAATTGGAGAAATTCGCACTGCGGTTCCGGCATCGTTCGAAATTGGGATTCCCATAACTGTCACTTTTCCTTGCCATTCTTCTGCAACAGGGCCAATTCCCGCTGCGATCCAGAGAGTTGTGGAACGTTGCGCCCTTGCAAAGCGCAAGAGAGCTTCAAACTTTGTTTCGACGCGCATTGTTTGGAATTCACCAAGCGGTGTCCGAACATTCTCTGCGCGAACGATGCGTGTTGTTCGCTCGCCGATGCCTCGGTCCCTCTCGCCGCGATCATCCATCCAATCAACGCGCATCGAACTTGATGACGCAAAGATTTCTCCGATGTGCATTTGTCTTGGAGCAAGAACCAACGGAGGTGTGAAGATGCTGATTGCTTGGTCATTGGGTGCTTCAACAGCGACAAGGGAGATGTCACCGTTGTTTGCAAGCGAAACAAATTCACGTTCACCATCAATCATTGGAATCATCCACATTCCCCCGTACGAACGCGTCGAAATTGCAAGAGATTCAATGACAGAATCATCTTTCGCTCGCCCATTCGCATCGACCATTTTCCAAGCCCAGTTCGCATCCATCCCTGCGATCTGATCCGCCGCGTCGACGGCGAATGGACTGCTCGAAGTCGAAAGAATCTCAAAGAGAATCGGCGCAGTCTGCACTTTTCCACTTGGAGCCGCGCACGAAATCGGCAGCGCGCAGAGCAATATGAATCGCACATTTATGCGCACATTCATCATCGAGTTTGCAAACCTTTTGCGCTCCAAATTTGCTGGAGTTGACGAGGCAAGCAAAGTTCCGTTGTGAAGCCACCAGGTTCCGATCGTCGAACGCGACGGCCATTGGCGTCATGCCAAGTGATCTCCGCGCTCTCATCTAAACCTGGTTGTGAAATCAACATCCATTGACCATCAAGAGCGCGAGTCCAATTGTCCACTCTTTGTGGCATGCTCATCGATCGCGGATCGAATGCGTAAAAAGCAAAGTTGAGAGCGGGCTGTTTTTCGTCACGCGGCAAGAGTTCACCAAGGACAAGCAATTCCGCTTGCGAGAGATAGATTCCATTTGGCACCGTCCATTCTTTTTCGTCGCGTGTTCTTGATTGCGCGTTGCCGTTGATGACTGTCAGCACTTGCCGTGGATTTCCAGTTGCCCTTGGCGAGCGAAGTCCTGTTTGCGCAATCGATTTTTCTTTCAGTTTTCCGCCGCGTTCTGTGACCCGACTTGTCCATGCTTCGCTTTCGTGATTCCATGCGGACCAGAAGCGCGCCTCCATATCTGAAAATCGCCCCGTGGCAGCATCGACGATCGTTCGACCTTGAACGAGAACGAGCAAACCCGTTGGATTTTCACTTGTTTTTGGCGGATTTTCACCAGAAGCATCGCTGAGCATTCCTGCCAGAACAGTCACTCGGTAGTAACCGATTTCATTTTCTTGGCCGTTTTCTCCCGATTGCCAAACGCGAAACAATCGAGGCTCGCCACCACACAATGACTTCATTTTTTCTGGGGTCATCGCCTGAAGCAATTCGTTTCCTGATCGAAGTCGTTCAACGCGTTTCGCAGCAATTTGTTGAAGGTCATCAAACTCAATCGTGTGAAAACTTTCCTCGAGCGTTGATCGAATCTCCAAGAAGTCATCGCGCGAAGTCAACGTATTCACCACAAGAAACTCGAATGGTCCAGTCTGGAAAATCAACCATCCTTGGACCGCAAGAACTCCCTCTCCAAGATCCGTTTGGGTGAACAAGATGTGCCCATCTGTCTTGGGATGTATCCAAGGTTCATTCACAAGAACCGTAAATTTTTGATTCTTTTTCCTCATTGACTCGAGGTATTCGGTGACTTGTGATTGCGGGTTTGGTTCGCTCAATCCAGAAACAAGCGTCTGAATTTGCAAGTGATATCGAGGCGGATCACGCGAGTCATCGACGGTATAGATTGGCATTGCCCCTGTCACGGGCTTTGTCAAAATTGCGCCTGAAATTGGACGAAATCGAATTCCAAGAGATTCCAAAGTAATTTTGTCTGCATCAAGTGCGCCCGTTGTTGTCGGTGCATTTTTGGGCGGGTCAATTGCTGGCGCGACAGGTGGCGCAACAAATGGCGCGGGGGATTTGGCAGAGGGTTGGGCAGGGTTTGGATTTTTCGGGATAGTCGATGGCGCCGGCTTCGGCTCTGGCGCAACCGGCGCGACCGGCGTTGCCGACCCTGAAGAAGGTATGGTTTTTCTCGCAGGCGGCGTTTTTGGCTTGGCAGGCGGCGTATTATCGGACTGACAATAAAATTCGGTCAACTTTGCGCCGTTTGCCTCTGCCTGAAATGGCAAGCCAGCAACGACAAATAGAACGATTGCGAGAAGTTCAACTCTCATTGGCTTCAAGCATCGACGCAAGTCTGCAAAGCGGTTGACAGTTTCTCGCAAGACGATATCATCGCCGATTCGCCCCTTATCTAGGGGAACTACTATGAACGGAACTATTCGCATAAGACTCGAAGCGTACGACCATCAGGTGCTGGATGCCAGCGCCCGTGAAATCGTGGAGCAAACAAAGATCAGTGGCGCACGTGTGGCGGGACCAGTTCCGTTGCCGACTCGCCGCGAAATCTATACCGTCAATCGATCGCCCTTCATTGATAAGAAGAGCCGCGAACAGTTCGAGATTCGAACTCATAAGCGAATCATCGATATTTCAGATCCAAATTCCAAGACCGTCGATGCATTGAACCGTCTCGTGGTTCCGGCAGGCGTGTTTGTGAAAATTAAAGCCTAAGTTTTTACGGAGTCGCATCAAATGAACACTGCAATCATCGGACGCAAAATTGGAATGACTCGTTGGTTTCTCGACGATGGTCGAAACATTCCAGTCACCGTGATTTCCGCTGGACCTTGCTTCGTCACACAAGTCAAGACGAATGCAAAGGACGGATATAGCGCAGTTCAACTTGCATTCGAAGATGTCAAGCCTCGCCGAAGTTCGATGCCAGTGATCGGTCACGATGCGAAAGCTGGAGTTGGTCCAAAGCGCGTGCACAGCGAAATTCGCTTGGCAAACGACGCAGAAGCAGAGGCATTCACCCTTGGTCAAATGATTGATGCGTCAACCTTCAGCAACGTGAAGTTTGTCGATGTCATCGGAACGAGCAAGGGAAAAGGATTCGCCGGAGTTATGAAGGCGTATCGCTTCAAAGGTCTTTGCGCATCGCACGGTACAGAGCGCAAGCATCGTTCACCCGGATCCATCGGAAGTCACGGAACGGATCGTGGACACGGTGCAAAGATCAAGAAGGGCAAGAAGATGCCTGGTCGCCTCGGCAACGAGCGCGTCACCACACGAAGTCTCGATGTCATCAGCATCGACGCTGAAAAGAATTTACTTATTGTGAAGGGGGCGGTCCCCGGCGCAAACTCTGGATATCTCACTGTTCGAGCCGCAATCCGGCTCTACAAACCAAAGGCAAGGCTCCAGGCCAAGGCATAGACGTCATTTTCTCACGGACGTCATGCTTTGTTGTGAAGGCCCAAACGGCGAAAGCCCTCGGGAACCACACGACAAGGACAACTTGAACATCATCCAAGTCAAACTCTACCCGCCACCTGTTGTGATTGGCGTCGGGAGAGCAAGGCGAAAACGGCGATAAATCGCCGAAGGAAACACGAAATGATTGATTTACCAATCTATTCTCATGACGGTAAGAAGGTCGACTCTCTCAAGATCGACCCTGCAACGCTCGGCGGCGAAGTTCGCTTTGCATTGCTGAAGCAGGCTTATGTTGCGGTTCACTTGAACCAACGACAAGGCTCTGCCCGAACCAAGAGTCGCGGAAGCGTCCATGGTTCGACTCGCAAGATTTACAAGCAAAAAGGAACGGGAGGAGCCCGCGCTGGCGCCGTTCGTTCGCCCATCCGCAAGGGCGGTGGCGTTGCATTCGCCAAGACGCGAACGCGTGAAGATTTGCGTTCATCGCTTCCACGAAAGATGCGCCGTCTCGCCAACCGCAACGCGCTTCTTGCGAAGCTTGTTGACGGCGAAGTGAAATGCTTTGAACATCTCAAACTCGCTTCGGGAAAGACGACCGTGTTCGCAGATTTGCTCACGGTTGTTGGCATCAATCGAACATGCTTGATCGCACTCGATCCAAAGAACGATGTCGCTCGTCAAAGCGCCGCCAATCTGCCATATTCCTCGACGATTCGAGTCGATCAATTGAACGTATTCGAGTTGCTCAATCACCGATACTTGGTGATTGATCGTGCAACCTTGGTTGCATTCCTCGACGAAAGCTGCTTCGCAAATGCACAGGAGGTCGCATCATGATTCCGACTGAAGTTATTCGTCGCCCTCTGATCACCGAAAAAGCAAACGCTGGCGCGAGCGATGTCAATCGCTACACCTTCGAGATTGATGGACGAGCCAACAAGACCGACGTGAAGTTGGCGGTCGTCGCGCTGTACAAAGTTCGTGTTCTTGGCGTCAGCGTCAACAACCGAAAAGGCGAAGATCGCCGCGCGAAATTCGGCCTCATTCCAGGCAAGTGGGTCAAGCATGCGATCGTTCGCGTGCATCCCGAAGACCGGATCGAACTCTTCTGATTTGATACTGGAGCACAGACACTATGACGATTCGAGTTTACAAACCAGTCACGAATAGCCGCCGCAACGCGTCGGTCAATTTGCACACTGAAGTCACCAAAAAGAAGCCAGAAAAAAGCCTTCTTCGTCCACTGCCAAAAACCGGCGGACGAAATTGCCAAGGAAAGTTGACCATCATTCAACAAGGTGGTGGACACAAGCGCCGCTATCGATTGATTGATTGGCGCCGCACAAAGGACGATGAGCCAGCTTTGGTTGTTGGAGTTGAATACGATCCAAATCGCTCGTGCCATCTCGCGCTTCTGAAGTACGCGGATGGAAGCGTTCGATACATCCTTGCTCCAAAGAACATCAAGGTTGGATCAAATGTTCTCAGTTCGGCAAAGCAGATCGATCCAGATGTTGGAAACTGCATGCCGCTTCGCCATATTCCAACTGGTCTGGAATTGCACGCAATCGAAATGGTTCCTGGACGCGGAGCACAATTGGTTCGCTCCGCTGGAATGTCAGCTCGTCTGACAAACAAAGAAGGTCGCTTCGCAACTCTCGTGATGCCATCTGGCGAAATTCGTCAGGTCTCTCTCGATTGTCGCGCAACGATTGGTCCAGTCGGAAACGCAGATCATGCGCTTGTCAAACTCGGCAAAGCAGGTCGCGCGCGTTGGCTCGGACGACGTCCACGCACTCGCGGTATGGCGATGAGTCATCATCAGCATCCGCACGGAGGTGGTGAAGGTCGTTCGAAGGGCGGACAGATTCCATCGAATGCAAGCAACACACCATCGAAGGGCGGCCGCACTCGTTTGCGCGGCAAGGCCAGTGATGAACGAATTCTTCGACGTCGATTCAGTCGTCGATACGGTCAGTTGAAAGTCTAATTTTCGGTCTATTTACTCAGGAGATCACGAAACATGTCTCGATCATCAAAGAAAGGTCCATCGGTTGACGAAAAGCTCTTCCGCAAAGTTGAAGCGATTCAACCAGGAAGCCGTCGTTTACCAATCAAGACTTGGCGCCGCGCGTGCACAATCGTTCCCGAATTTGTGGGCACGACATTTCAAGTGCACAACGGACGAATGTTCATCGATGTCTTCGTCACTGAAGACATGGTTGGACACAAGCTTGGTGAGTTTTCATTGACGCGTTCCTTCCGAGGACACACGAACAAGAAGGAAGGCATCGCCGGCGGCGAGAAGGCCTGAATCGGAATCATCTGGAGATACCTATGGCATATACAGCTACACATCGTCACTGCCGAATCGCACCGCGAAAAGTTCGCTTGGTCATTGACATGATCCGTGGACTCGATGTCGCGAATGCGATGGCGCGTCTTGACTTCAGCCCGCGCCGTGGCGCAATGTTCGTGAAGGTTGTGCTCAAGAGTGCAATCGCCAATGCAGAAGAGAAAGATGCCGATGTTGGCTCGCTCTTCATCAAAGAAACAAAGGTGGACGAAGGTCCAATCATCAAGCGCTTTCAGCCGAAAGACCGTGGGCGCTCACATCCAATCAAGAAGCGAACATGTCATATCTATGTGACTGTCGCCGAGCGCAAATCCTGAGGCTTTCAATATGGGTCAAAAAACACATCCATTTGGTTTCCGAGTCGGCATCACTGAAGCACACAAGAGCCGTTGGTTTGCTCCGAAGGCTCTCTTTGGTGAATTGCTGGTCGAGGATTACAAGATCCGCCAATTCATCGACAAGAGATTGAATCGCACGCCTCCCTTCGCGGCAGTGAGCGACATTCTCATCGAGCGAACCCGTGAAGAATTGACAGTCGTCATCAAGACGGCGCGTCCAGGCCAAGTGCTTGGGCTCAAGGGTTCCGGCAAGGAACAATTGGTCAATGAGCTTCAGGCGTTGACGAGTCGCAAAGTCGCCGTCAATGTTGTTGAAGTTCGCAATCCAGAAATCGACGCAAGACTCATCGCAGAAACGATGGCGGAACAATTGAAGAAGCGCGCGAATTTTCGTCGCCTCATCAAGCAGCGCTGCGAAAGTGCGATGCAGAATGGCGCGAAGGGAATTCGAATTCTCTTGGCAGGTCGTCTCGGCGGCGCAGAAATGAGCCGAACACTTGATATGCGACTTGGATCGATTCCACGTTCAACCTTGCAGGCACATGTTGATTACGCGCTCGCGCATTCATTCACAACATATGGCGCGCTCGGCGTCAAGGTGTGGGTCTATCGCGGTATGTATTCCGCTGCTGAAACTCAACCCGAATATCAATCCAATGCAGCGGGCGGCCGAGCCCGTGCGCGTGGAAGACGCTGATCTGAACTGAACCCAGAAAAGAAAAGAAGACATGAAACTACTTCCATCACGAGTCAAGTACCGCAAGCAACAGCGCGGCAAGATGAAGGGCTGCGCAACCCGCGGCAACTATGTCGCCTTCGGAGATTACGGATTGCAATCACTGGAAACAGTGTGGCTGAGCGGTCGTCAAATCGACGCCGGTCGTATTGCAGCCCAGCATTTCCTTCGTCGCCAAGGCAAGCTCTATATCAGAGTTTTCCCAGAGAAGCCGATTTCGAAGAAGCCTTTGGAAACCCGAATGGGTACTGGAAAAGCTGAAGTCGAATATTGGGCAGCATGTGTCAAGCCTGGAACAATTCTCTTCGAAGTCGAAGGTGTTCCAGAAGATTTGGCGAAGCAAGCTTTGGCGCGTGTGGCGCACAAGATGCCGATTCGCTGCAGAATGGTTGCCCGTCGTCTGGCAGTGTAAAGAGATCGATACACGAGATAGATATTTACGCAAGGAACTGAATCAATGGAAATGAATGAAATCAAGAAAATGAATGACGAAGACTTGGGACTTGAAAAGGCCCGTGTTCGTCGCGCTCTATTTAATCTCAAGTCGCAAGTCGTGACTGAAAAGGTCAAGGACTCTTCACAGTTCGGCAAGATGCGAGTCGAACTCGCTCGTTTGTTGACGGAAGAGTCATCGCGCCGAGTTTCGAAGAACCCGCCAGCTTCTCGCAAGGAAGTTGCGAAAGCTCCAGTCGTAAAGGAAGTAGTCGTCAAGAAGCCAGGTGCAAAGCGATCTGATCTGAAGAAGGTTGCTGCAGGAAAGAAGGTGATGTCTTGAGTCGTAAATCCCCAGTTGTGATTCCAGAGAAAAGCCCTCGCCTGATCGGCATGGTCGATCGAGATGTGCAAGATCGAACACGACGTGTTGTCATTTCATATTCAGCCAGACATCCACGCTATGGAAAGTATGTCCGCAAGCGCACAGTTCTGCAGATTCATGATGAAACCAACGACTCGCACGCGGGTGACCGAGTCGAGATCGCAGAGTGCCGTCCAGTTTCACGAACCAAGCGCTGGGCGCTTGTTCGGATTGTTGAACGAGCACCAATGAAGGCAGAAATGGTTTACGGCGAAACAGTCAAGGTCAAAGATCCATTGAAGGATGCAGGAAAAACTGCCACTAAATCTGCAGCAACTAAGAAGTCAGTCAAGAAGTAAAGAAATTAACGGAGACATCAGCGATGATTCAAAAAGAGAGCAGACTTGAAGTAGCCGACAACAGTGGCGCACGTGAAGCCATGGTGATCGGTGTGCTTGGATCAAGCACCGCTCGAGGACGCTTCACGCGTCTTTCGATGTCGGTCGGCGATCGAGTTCGTGTTGCAATTAAAGCGGCGATTCCCAACGGTGACGTGAAGTCCGGGGACAAAGCGCTTGCCGTGATTGTGCGCGTGAAATATCCAGTTCGTCGCAATGACGGCTCCTACGTTCGGTTCGATTCGAATGCATGCGTTCTGATCGATGATGATGGTAATCCCAAGGGCACGCGCATCTTCGGCGCGGTTGCACGTGAACTTCGGGAAAAGAATTACATGAAAATCGTTTCCCTCGCGCCAGAGGTGGTCTAATCCCATGCCGCTCCATGTAAAAAAAGGCGATCTTGTCGTTGTTACCGCAGGAAATAACCGCGGTGAAACTGGTGAAATTCTCACGGTCGATCGCAAGGCGATGCGCGTGATTGTCAAAGGCGTCAATGTGCGAAAGCGCAATATGAAGCCGAACCAGCAACAGCCGAAAGGTTTCGTGGTCGAGAAAGAACTCTCGATTCACATTTCCAATGTCAGCCCCGTCGTTGATGGAAAACCATCACGAGTTCGATTTGTCACAAAACCAGATGGTTCGAAGGTTCGTGTCTCTGCGCGCAATAACAGTGAACTGCATGTGCTCAGACGCGCGACCACTTCCAAGACCAAGTCCTGAAGGAGTATCAATGAGCAAGAAAGAAACACCAACATCACTTCCTGAACCTCGACTTCGTCGGGCGTATCGCGAACAAGTTTCCGCCCGAGTTCTGAAGGAATTCGGCATGAAGAATATTCATCAGCTGCCGAAAATCGACAAGGTTGTGATCAACGTTGGAGTTGGTCGTCATCTCGAGAATCAGAAGCTCAAGCCCGAGTATCGCGAAGCTGTGATCGGAACACTCTCGACGATCTCTGGACAGAAGCCAATCATGATTCTGGCGAAGAAAGCCGTTTCGAATTTCAAGGTTCGAGAAGGGGCGCCAAGTGCATTCATGGTGACTCTGCGCCGTGAACGCATGTGGAATTTTCTTGATCGTTTGATCAACCTCGCTATGCCTCGTATCAAGGATTTCCGCGGCGTTTCGGACAAGACGTTCGACCGTCAAGGAAACTTTGCGATGGGATTGAGCGAACAGGCTGTTTGGCCTGAAATCAATATGGCAAACATCAATCACTCGCACGGAATGAATATCAATATCGTCTTTACGCATAGCGATCCAAAGAAGAGCCGGCTTGTCTTGGCTGAACTTGGAATGCCATTCGTGAAGCCAGAAGAAACATCAAGCAAGGCAGTTGCAGCAGCAGCCGCTCAATAAGGAGAACTATGGCAAGTAAACGCGTATTTGCAAAAATGAAGATTGCGCCGAAGTTTTCGACGCGAAAACGAAATCGTTGCGAGATCACGGGACATGCCCGCTCGTATTACAGAAAGTTCAGAATCAGTCGTCACATGTTGCGCCAGTTGGCGTTGCTGGGAATGATCCCAGGCATGAGAAAAGCTTCGTGGTAATTCACTACGCCGATATTTATTACTCAAGACAATATTCAAGACAATATTCAAGGACCAAACCATGTCATTGCAAGATCTAACCGCCGATATGTTGACCCGCATCCGTAATGCTGTGTCTATTCGCCGCAAGAACGTGACTTGCCTCAATAACCGCCTCAATCGAGGTGTTTTAGAGGTGCTGCGCGACGAAGGTTTCATCATGGGATTCGAAGTGATTCCAGATGGACGCCAAGGTCTGCTGCGTGTCCAGCTGAAGTACGGACCTCGTGGAGAAACGCTCATCAATCGCATCGATCGCGTTTCACATTCGGGATGCCGCGTGTATTGCGGGGCAGAATCAATGCCTCGACTGCTCGAAGGACTTGGGATCACTGTGGTCTCAACGAGCCAAGGAGTTATGAGTGACCGCAAGGCTCGCGAGATGCGAGTGGGCGGCGAAGTTGTTTGCGCCGTTTCATAATTGAATCCTTTCAGTAAGTACAAGAAGAACAGAAAGAAACAGACATGAGCCGAATCGGAAAACAACTCATTCCCGTCCCAGCCACTGTGAAAGTCACAGTCAATGCTGCGACGAAGACAGTCAATATGCAGGGCCCGAAAGGGAATAACTCTTTCACCTATCGACCAGAGATGGTCGTTGCATATGACGACAAGACCAAGACCATTTCCTGCACCATTGATGATGTTTCACGCATGGAAGAAGGCAATCGTCGTGCATATTGGGGAACCACTCGCGCAGTGATCAACAAGATGGTCAAGGGCGTTTCAGAAGGATTCACCCGCAAGCTCGAAGTGATCGGCGTGGGATGGACTTCCAAACTCCAAGGCAAGAAATTGATTCTCTCCGTGGGTTATTGCAATCCGATCGAATTGATGCTTCCAGAAGGCGTCTCTTGCGCGATCGAAAACAACACAATCATCAATCTCTCTGGCGTCGACGCACAGAAGGTTGGAGCGTTCGCCAGTTTGATTCGCAGTCAACGAAAGCCAGAACCATATAACGGCAAAGGCATCAAGTATTCCGATGAAGTCATTCAACGGAAGAAGGGCAAGGCATTCGGCGCCTAAGGCGCTCGAAAGGAATTCCAATGGATATTTGCACACAAAAACGAACTCGACGCAGCCGACGACGCAAGGGACTTCGCAAGACCCTTCGTGGAACTCCAACGCGACCACGCTTGGCGGTCTTCCGATCACCTCGCCACATCTATGTCCAGATCATCGACGATTTGGCCGGGCGAACACTCGCTGCCGCATCATCCAAGGACAAGGATTTTGCTGGCAAAGTCGGTGGCAACTCGGACGCGGCAATCGCCGTCGGCCGTGCAGTCGCCGAACGAGCGATCAAGGCTGGCGTTGGTCAAGTGGTTTTCGATCGCGGTGGATACCTCTATCACGGACGAGTCAAGGCGTTGGCCGAAGCAGCACGCGCAGCAGGACTCAAGTTCTAATTTAATGCTTTTTATTGAAAGATTCAGAGAACAAACATGAACGATAACTTTGATGACAGTGGCGTAGACGCAACAACAGTGAAGGTGTTCCGAACATCCTCCACCGTGGCAGGTGGTCGACGATTCAGCTTCGGCGCACTCGTCGTGGTCGGTGATCGACACGGCAAGGTTGCGGTCGGATATGCGAAGAGCAATCAAGTTCCAACGAGTGTTGAGAAGGCCACGCGCGAAGGTCGTCGCAAATTAAAGGCTTATCCAATGCAAGGTCGAACACTGCCGCATTCCGTCGAAGGTCGTTTCGGCGCATCGACGGTTCGTTTGGTTCCAGCAAGCCCTGGTACTGGCGTCATCGCAGGTGCGTCAGTTCGCGCGGTTCTTGACATGCTCGGCGTTCAAGATTGCTTGACGAAAGCATATGGATCCACGAACGCAAAGAATTTGGTCAAGGCAACTTTCGCCGCGCTCGACATGCTCCGAACGCGCGAACAAGTTGAGAAGCTTCGTGGCGTGACCCTTGGAACAACAACAGTCGAAGATGCAATTGCTCGCGGTGTAGCAGCAATGCCATCACAGCGTTCTGGTGAACGCGCTGCAGCTCCAGTCAACACGGTCGGCGATGAACGCAGACGCGGTGGTGGCGGTGGCAATCGCTTCGGCGGCGGCGGTGGCGGCGGCGGTGGTCGACCAAGTGGTGGACGTCCGCGTACCGATGGCGGCGCAGCATCAGTTTCGGGTTCAGCCCCTGACGCGGCATCAGCGGCGACAGAGAGTAGTACACCCCCGGTTCAGTCTTGATTTGCAGTTATTTATTTAGATGAGGAAATAAAGCCATGATGATCCATGATGTCACAAGTGTGGTTGGAAAAGACAAGCTTCGTATGCGCGTTGGTCGCGGCGAAGGAAGTGGCAAGGGCGGCACAAGCGGTCGCGGTCACAATGGTGCAAAGAGTCGCGCAGGTTGGACAAGCCGCCCTGGTTATCAGGGTGGTTCGACTCCGCTGCTTCGACGATTTCCAAAGCGCGGATTTTCCAATTCGGATTTCCGAGTTGATTACCACGTCGTCAATGTTGCCGATCTTGCAAAGCATTTCAAATCAGGAACAACTGTTGACGGCACCGCACTCGCAGGAGTTGGACTCATTCGTGACACCAAACTTCCGTTGAAGATCTTGGGTAACGGCGACATCGCAGTCAAATTGAATGTCACCGCTGATCGATTCTCTGGACAAGCAAAGTCAAAGATCGAAGCCGCTGGCGGCACCGCTGTTTTGACCCCATATGCAGCAAAGGCTGCTGCGAAAGCTCACGCAGAAGCTGAAGCCGAAGCCACCAAGAAGGCAAATGCTGCCAAGCGTGCGCCAAAGGCAAAGGAAGTTGCTGAACCTACGGCCCAGCCCGAAGCCAAAGCAGAAAAGAAGCAAGAGAAGAAAGACAAGCCCGAGAAGAAGCAAGACAAGAACGAAGACAAGAATTCAGACAAGGGCTGATCCCTCAAAAATATGCTCCAAGCATTTGCAAACATCTTCCGAATTCGCGACCTTCGCAACAAGGTGTTCTTCACCTTGGGCGTCTTGGTCATTTATCGAATTGGTTTTTGGATCCCGCTTTTGGGAGTTGATCAAACAGAACTTGCCAAAGCGGCAAGCCGTGCATCAGTTGATCAAAGTGGCTTCGGCCGATTGCTTGAATACGCATCGATCTTCTCTGGCGGCTCCTTGCAGCAGTCGACGATCTTCGGATTGGGAATTATGCCGTACATCACGGCGAGCATTATCTTTCAGTTGTTGCAGGCGGTCGTTCCATCGCTGCAAGAACTCAAGAAAGAGGGAATGTCTGGACAACAAAAGATCATGGAGTGGACGCGTTATGCAACCGTCGGACTCTGTTTGTTGCAAGGTCTGATGTGGCTTGGATTCCTTCGCACACAGAATTTGGTTCAACCTCAATTCCAACTCGGTGGCGGATTGGTCATCTTCTATGTCTCTGGAATCTCCGCACTCACAGCAGGAAGTCTGTTTCTTATGTGGCTGGGTGAGCAAGTTGATAAGTATGGAATCGGCAACGGAGTCTCGATCATTCTCACGGCTGGAATTCTTTCTCGAATGCCAAGTGCCGCAACTTGGATCATCAAGAATTTTGATGCAAGTCTCCAAGGTGGCGATGCAAAGATCGGCGTTGTCGGTCTGATCATCCTGCTCGCAGGTTTCCTCTTCGTCGTTGGCGGCGCGATCATTATCACCGTCGCACAGCGCCGAATTCCGATTCAGCAAGCAAAGCACACGCGCGGTCGCAAAGTGTATGGAGGTCAACGTCATTATTTGCCTCTTCGAATCAACCACGCTGGCGTTATGCCAATCATCTTTTCAAGCACGCTCATGATGTTCCCAGCATCCGGTTGCGCATGGCTTGCGTCAAGCGCCGCAGCAGTGGATGCATCATCAACTTGGGCCAGCATCACGAGTTTCGTGGCCCAGAATTTACAAATCGGGTCATATCCATACGTGATCATTGAGATTCTGTTGATCTATTTCTTCTCATACTTTTGGACGACAGTTCAGTTGTCTCCAACCGACATGTCGAAGCAACTTCGCGAGCATGGATCATTCATACCTGGTTTGCGACCTGGTCCACGCACAGCGGAATATTTGGAAACAGTCATTTCTCGCATCACATATGTCGGAGCAGGTGCGCTCGCACTCATCGCAATCATTCCAACGATTGTCAGCGAACAACTTGGAATTCCATTCTTTGTCGCGCAGTTCCTTGGTGGAACGGGTCTGCTGATCGTGGTCAGCGTTGCATTGGATCTCGTCCAACGCATCGAAGCCAATCTGTTGATGCGCAATTACTCAGGATTCCTCACGACTGGAACAAATGACTCTGGTCCACGCATTCGATCGGCAAGAGGATAATTCAAAGGATTCATCAGAAGAATAATTCACCAATGGTCACAATCCGAACAACTTCCAACGAACTTCTCACCGATGCTGACGCGCGGCGGGGTGGTGTTGTTGCGACTGTTCGATTGGGCGAAAAGCCTGTTGTTCGACGAAGTCACGCAAGCACTGGAGTGAAGGTTGGCGGAGGACGTCAAGTCGAACTGCGAACCGCGGTTGAAATCGAAGCGATTCAAGCAGCAGCGATTGTCGCTCGCGCAGCCGTCGATGCAGCCCTTCGATGCGCTGTCGTCGGCGCAACGCCAGCTTCGTTGGCATCCATTGCATCTGGAATTATCGCCGCAGAACGGGCGGAAAGCTTGCTTCAGAATCTCGAAGCCGATGATGCTCATGCTGGTCATGCCGAATTCCCCGCATCCTGCTGTATCGCAGTGAATGATCGATTGATTCACGCAGTTCCATCTGAAGAACCGCTTTGTGATGGTGATGTTGTCACTGTCGATGTTGCTGTTCGATTGCGTGGATGGTGCGCTGATGTTGCTGACTGCGTTGTCGTTGGGCGAGGCGTCAGCCGATCTCATGCAATGGTCAGCGGATGCAACGAAATGCTTGAAGTCGCTTTGGCCACGATGGCTCCTGGAGTTCGTTGGTCGCAGGTCGCGAAGAAAATGCAAGCTGTTGCCGAAGCCAGAAGTCTTGGCCTCGTCACGGGCTATGCCGGACATGGAATTGGTCGTGCTCTTCACGAAGCTCCGATCGCTCCATGCGGAATTGAAGCTGGTTTCATCGAACGCGGAGATTTCACTCTCTTGCCAGATATGGTTTTGTCGGTCGAGCCAACAGTTGTCTCTCGTCCAGATGGAATTCGAACGATTGATGCCGACGGATTCGCCATCGGATGTCGACTTGTTGCTTGCTCCGACGGTTGGACGATGCGAACCGAAAGTGGTGCCGCAGGTTGCTCGGTTGAGCGCACTGTGGTCATCACTCGAAGTGGTTGCGAAATACTTGATGAAATGTATGACGGAGCACACAGATCCATCGATAGGAGTTCAAAACTATAAATGGCGAAAGAAGAAAAGATCACCCTCGAAGCCGAAGTCACCGAAGCATTGCCCGACGCGATGTTTCGAGTCAAACTTCAGAATGGCCACGAAATTCTGGCCTATGTCAGCGGCAAGATGAGGAAGTTCTTCATAAGAATTCTTCCAGGAGATCGAGTCACGATTGAAATGAGCCCATACGACATGACTAAGGGCAGAATCACTTTCAGGCAGTAAGACGAAACAAGAACAAGAACAAGAACAAGAACGACAGTCAATTTTCACCCCCAACCCAAACAAAGATTTCATCATTATTCACGGAGTTACTTATGAAGGTTAGAAGCAGTATCAAGCGCAGAACACTCGATTGCCAGATTGTTGTCCGAAAGGGCAAGCGCTTTGTCATTAACAAGAAGAACCCAAGACTGAAGCAACGACAAGGTTGATATCAAGAATGAAATCAAGCTGAACCCAAATCGGAGAAAACTATGCCACGTATTGCCGGTATCGACATTCCAGACAAAAAGAAAATCCTCTTTTCACTCCAGTACATCCACGGTATCGGCCCAAAGGGCGCCGAGAAGATCTTGGAGAAAACTGGCATTGATCCCAATCGACGCACCCACACGCTTGGCGATCAGGAACTCGCAGCGATCTCCAAGGAGATCGATGATGGTTACATCGTTGAAGGTGCTCTGCGACGCCAGGTTGCGCAGGACATTCAGCGTCTCAAGGACATTCATGCGTATCGCGGAGAGCGACATCGTCGTTCATTGCCATGTCGTGGACAGCGCACTCGAACCAATGCTCGTACTCCCAAGGGCAAGAAGAAGACCGTCGCTGGCAAGAAGGGCGTAAACGGTTAATCCAAAGATTCAACCAGAGAAAAAACTATGTCGAAGAAACCAAAGATTCGTAAAAACGTCATCAAAGGCATCGTGAATGTGAGCGCTACGTTCAATAACACGATCGTCACGATTACAGACACCAACGGCGAAACCATTTGCTGGGATTCCGCTGGAAGTGTTGGATTTAAGGGCGCGCGCAAGAGCACGCCATTTGCGGCCAGTCGCGCAAGCGAGCGAGCGGCGGGGAAGGCCCGTCGTATCGGCATGCGCGAGGTCGAAGTTCGGGTCCGTGGCGCTGGCCCCGGCCGAGAATCAGCTGTCACCGCTCTTCAAGCCAACGGGCTGAAGGTGCTGACGATTGAAGATCAGACACCGCTTCCTTTCAACGGATGCCGATCGCCAAAGAAGCGACGCGTCTAACATCATCTTTTGCCTCATGCCCCAAAGCAGGGCCGCAGAGCAACCCGGCAGGGTTCTGCGGTTCCGATCGGGGCTGGGCTCGTTCTGTTCGGACTGGATCACTGCCGTATTAGGAGATTTGAATCATGCATATTCGCTGGAGAGGTCTTGAATTACCGGGTCGTGTGACTGCTGATAAAACCAGTTTGTCCACGACATTTGGCCGTTTTTCCGCTGAGCCATTTGAGCGCGGATTCGGCACCACCATTGGCAACAGTCTTCGTCGCATTCTGCTTTCAAGCATCGAAGGTGCGGCGATCACGAAGTTGTCGATTGCTGGAGTCACCCATGAGTTTTCTTCGATTCCAGGAGTCGTTCAGGATGTCTCTGACATCTTGCTCAACATCAAGGGATTGATCGTGGAGATGGATGGCGATGAAACCAAGAAAGTGCACATTCGAGTGGAAGGCCCGTGCGATGTCACTGGCGCATCCATCGAATCCGATGCTTCGGTTCGCATTCTCAATCCAGACCATGTCATTTGCAGAGTGAATGACAAGGTTCGATTTGAAGTCGAACTCACGGTCAATCGAGGTCGTGGATATCAACCCGCAAGCGAGCAATTCAACACTGAAGAAGATCAGGTCATTGGAGAGATTCCAGTGGATGCAATCTTCACGCCGGTTCTGCGCGTTCGTTATCGCGTGGAAGATACGCGCGTCGGTCAGCGTATGAATTATGAGCGTCTGGTTCTTGATGTTTGGACAAACGGAACAGTGACACCAGAGATGGCAGTCGTTGAAGCTGGCAAGATCCTTCGCAAGCATGTCAATCCATTCGTGCAGTTTGATTCGGCTGGCGATGACATGGTTGATCAAGGACTTTCGTCCGATCAAGAAGTTGATTCGGATTTGGAACGCAAACTTTCCATGTCCATCACCGACTTGAATCTTGGTGTGCGCGGTACGAATTGCCTGCAAACTGCGGGAATTACTACTGTCGGACAACTCGTGCAAAAGACCGAAGCCGATCTGATGGAACTTCGTTCCTTCGGGCGGACTTCATTCACTGAAATCGAGATTCGTTTGCAAGAGCTCGGTTTGTCGCTCGGTATGCAAGTGTCATAAGGCTATTCATCGAAAGCCTGATTTTTAGAAGGAGTATTGAACAATGAGACATCGTGTAGCCGGTAAACAACTCTGTTTGGAAAGCGATCATCGCAAAGCATTGCTGCGCAATTTGGCGGCGGGACTTTTTGAGCATGGCGAAATCGTCACGACACTGACCAAGGCGAAAGCCGTCAAGCCGTATGTGGAACGCCTGATCACGATCGCTCGACATCGCACGCTCGCGGCTCGTCGTTTGCTTCACAGCAGATTGACCGACCGTGCAGTGTTCGCGTGGATTGCAGATCCGAATGTCAAGGAAGAACGAAAGACGAGCGCATACTGGTCTCTCCCCGCAGCGAGCGAGATTGAGTTCAACCGCTATGGCGAACTCCGAAAGTCGCCGCGCTTGGTTCATCATTTGATGACCCGAGTCGCGCCACTCTTTACGGATCGACCAGGTGGTTACACACGGATCGTCAAGTTGGATCGACGCCGAATTGGAGATGCGACAAATTTGGTCGTGCTTCAACTCGTCGGCCGTGAAGGTGGATCGCAAGTTTCAGGTGGAAGTTCAGTTCGTCGAACCACTGCGGATAAACGAACTGCTTTCGCGGCAAAGATTCGTAAGGAAACAACGAAGCCAGAGAGCAAGACCGAGAGCAAGCCCGAGACGAAAAGCGAGTAAGTTTCGGTCTCTGAATTCCGGGTCATTCACAACGCAAATTCATTCCTTCGCCAGCTAAAACTGGCGGAGGAATCTTGCGTCGTTTTCGAAGAGCCAACGGATGTCGCTGATGCCATAGCGGCGCATCGCGATTCGCTCGATTCCAAGGCCGAATGCGTAACCGCGCCACTCTTCAGGATCGATTCCGACCGCGGAAAAGACATTTGGATCGACCATGCCGCAGCCTCCGATTTCAACCCATTGCCATTGACCGCGGATGTGCATTTTCATATCGACTTCCGCGGAAGGTTCGGTGAAAGGAAAAAAGCTTGGGCGCATTCGCACTTCAGCGTCTTTGCCGAAATAAGCGTGCGCGAATTGCAGTAGGGCGGTCTTGAGATCGACAAGTGACAGATTGCGATCAACACACAATCCTTCGATCTGATGAAACATCGAAAAGTGAGTCGCGTCGTGTGTGTCTGGTCGATAGACGCGGCCAACCGCCACCACCTTCAGCGGAAGAGGTTGCGTTTCCATCGCACGAATTTGCACAGTGGAAGTCTGCGTTCGCAGCAGGCGCTTCACGCCAGATTGTTCCCCCATATAAAAATTATCCGTGGCATCGCGCGCGGGATGACCTTCTGGAATATTGAGTGCCGTGAAATTATGCCACTCATCTTCCACTTCGGGACCATCTGCTACGGCGAATCCCATTTGCCCAAAGACGTCGATGATTTCATCAATCGTTCTGGAGAGAATGTGCCGCCGACCTTCACCAAGTGTGACGCCAGGTTCGGTGACATCGATCGCGGGCCCTTTGGGGGCATTACCAAGAAGATTCTTCTGAATTTCGAATGAGGCTTCGAGTCGCACCTTCAGTTCGTTGAGTCGTTTTCCGAGTTCTGGTTTTTGATCGCGCGGCGCATCCTTCAGCTGAGCCATGAGATTTTTCAATTCTCCGCTGGTGCCGAGATATTTTGTTCGCCAAAGTTCCACTTGCGCGGCAGAAGTTGCTGCGGCAAGTTCGGATTCTCCTTGGCTTTGGAGCGAATTGATTGCGTCAATCATCGCAGGCCAAATTGAAAAGCGTCGAATGACAAGCCATCGGGGTGGAAGTGTATGGAGTTTGTCTCGTTTTTGTCTCGGCAGGGTCGGGTCGCATTCTCGGGTCTTTGGATATAAACCGAGAATACGACCCCAACACCTGTCGGGATACTCCCCAAGAATTGTTCCCCAGAACTGTCGCCCAGAATCAATCGGACCCACAATCCCGAAATTTAAATCCGCAGCCGTGCAGATTGCGACACTAAACCACCTGGAAGGGCTCAGACATACAGATAGACATTTAGGGAGTGAGTATTGAGAAATATTCCAAACTTATTGCAAAAAGTGCAAAATCGTTCATAATGTAGGAATAATGAGCACGACAACGGATCCCCCAACTCCGAGTCGATTGTTTCCAGAGACTCAGACGGTTTGGATTGCCGATCGATTGTCCGAGGGCGAAGCGGGGATCATGCTTGCCAATGGATATTTGATGGAGAGTTATGTTCGGCCGCTGAGCATTTATTGCAGCAAGATCGGATTAGCGCGTTCGGTGCGCATCGAGGCGGATGATTTAGTGCATGGTTTTTTTGCCAACCGATTGAGCAACTCGGAATATCTCAAGTCTTGGTTGACGAGTGGATTGCGACTTCGCCAATGGTTGCGAAACGGACTTCATTTTTATGTGCATGAATTGCGAAGGCAGAATGCAACTCAGCTTGGACTTCAGATTGGTGATCAAGAATTGACGCAGGAAGTTCCCAGCGACGGCGCTGCCCACGATCATGAGTTCGAAAGGGCATGGGCTTTGGCGGCGCTTGACTTGGCGATGAAAGAAACAAAGGTTGAACTTGAGAAGCGGGGGCGGAGAGATGAGTGGGAAATGTTTTGGTCTCATCATGTCGAAGGAGTTCCCCACGCAAAAATTGGAGAGCGATTCCAGATGTCATCTGCACAAGTAGCGCAGCGAACATTCGCAGTTGCCGCTCAACTGCGAGATGCGCTTTGTGGAATTCTGCGCAAGGACGGAGCATTAGGCAGCCAGATCGACTTGGAAGTTCGGTCCATGATGGAGGTCTTGAATGAAATCCGATCCTGATTTGCACCACGATGATTCAGGATCGTCGATTGCGGTTGCGATGCAGTTATTTTGCGCGATTTTAGGCCCAAACGCACATCCTATTGACCGACTTGCGGCGCGATGCGCCGCATCGGATGGATCGCAGTGGAGCTGTCAAGTTCTCGCCGCATTCGTGCCTGTTCCCAAGTCGATTGATGGTTGGATTGCTTGGAAAGATATGGCGAAGTCCGGCATCCGCGAGAGTGATCTTCATATTGGTGATCCCTTGGCTCTCGCTTCATTCTTGCAATATCTCTGCGCGATCGCAGGCGCGCTGGCTTTCGATGGAACCTCGATATCAAAAACTTCGTCAGTTGAAATTCGACGCGCGTTGAATGTGATCGGTCCGTTGATCGAACAAAGTTGGCAGGAGATTTTCCTTCGCGCTCGTAATCGACTTGATCAAATCAAAGATAGTGGTTCGACGATATAGTTTTTATGTTGTGTAGTCGGCGTTGATTTCGACATATCTCTTTGTCAATCCGCACGACCAGAAGACATCAGACGCATCACCCATCGCAAGATCCAATTCGATTCGAACCGTATCAGCCGTGAATGCTCGGCGAACCTGTGTGATGTCTGCATTTGTCGGTTGGCCTGCTGCAAAGAGATCTATCCCACCCGCAGAAACCCGCAGAGTTGATGGATTCAGTTCGACTCCAGCGCGACCTGCTGCAGCGATGATTCTTCCCCAATTTGGATCGCCACCAGTCACCGCAGTGCGCACCAATAAACTCATCGCAACAGTTCGTGCAACTTGCAGCGCATCCGATTGCGTCCGTCCTCCGTGGACTCTCACTTCTAGCCCACGCTCGAATCCTTCTCCGTCGCGAACAACCATAAGCGCAAGTTCTTGAGCGACTGCTTCAAACGCAAGGGCAAGTTCAATTGTCGGAACCGTTCCAGCGCAATTGGAAGAGAGCGCAAAGACACTGTCATTCGTGCTCGTATCGCCATCAACTGAGATGCGGTGAAAACTCTTTTCTACGGCAGATCGAAGGTGTGCGTCCAACTCGTTCGTCGTCAGAGTCGCGTCTGTCGCAATGACGGCGATCATCGTTGCCATATTGGGATGAATCATTCCCGCACCCTTTGCAACACCGGTCACGGTGCAGGTTCGTTGCGCTGTTCCTTCCATCCAGCGGATGACTCGAGTGGCCCACTTTGGGCGCGTGTCGGTGGTCATGATTGACCGAGCGAATATCTCGCACGATCCAGGTTGAAGTGATTCTTTCAGCGCAGGCAATGCCATTTCGATGCGGTCGATTGGAAGCTGGACTCCGATGACGCCTGTGGAATTCACGAGAACAGATTGCGGCTGAATGCCCAGAGAAGCAGCGAGCGATTCGATGGTGCGTCGAGAGCGGGCAAGACCTTCTTCACCAGTTGCGGCGTTGGCGCACCCAGAATTGATAATGAGCGCGCGGATTCGTCCTGAAGTAAGAGCAAGGTTGGCGCGAGAGACTTGAATCGGCGCGGCAACAATCAGATTGCGTGTGAATACAGCGGCGGCGGAAAGTTCGCCATTTCCGGATTGACCATTTCCAAACAAGAGTGCAAGATCGTTCACTCCTGGTTTTTTGATTCCTGCGGCAACGCCACTCGAAGAAAATCCGCGTGGCCAATGCGGCGCAGTGTTGGGGGGATTGACAGATGTTGCCGTCGGTGAAAGTGTTGTGGGAGTCGCGGTCATATAGATCAGTTCGACCGAATCGGTGTTGCGCCAGTGTCGAGAGTCATTGCAACTTCATCACAAGCATCATTGCGGGGGCATGTTGCGCAGTCCTTCAAAACTTTCTCTGGCAAGATGCTGACGCTGACTGTCTTGAATCCACAGCGGGCGAAAAAATCTGGCGCGCGTGTCAAGACGAAAACTTTTGGAATACCAAGATCCGCCGCCCAATCAACGAAGTAGCGAGTGAGCGTCGAACCAAGACCTCCGCCTTTGCGGCCTGGCACAACTCCTAGAGATCGGATTTCCGCCAATTGAGGGGTATAAATCCACAGCGATCCGCATCCAACAACTGTGTCGCCTTCGACAGCGACCGCGAATTCGGAAAGTGATTCGAGAATTTCGTCGCGTGACCGGGGTAAATGTTCTCCTTGTCGTGCCCAGTGTTCGATGATCCCGCAGATTGCGTCGAGATCGTCGATATGGGCTTCGCGAATGATTGCATCGCATTGCACTCGCCCTGTCGATGCATCCTCGCTTGTAGATTCGATCTGACGGCGAGCCGCCGCAACAGATCCTGCGACTTGAATTGGTGCGGTTCCTCCGCGCACATCTCGCTTGGCGATCGCACGGTCGACCGTCAGCGCGACATAAACATCGGATTGAATGAGAGGTTCGACCTCTTGCATTTGGGCGACCGTGAGATCTTCGAGTGGCTTTGATTCCCTGATCGCTGCGCGCACAAGTCGTCCAGCGGAGTGATGCGCATCCCGAAATGGAATGCCCTGATTCACAAGATAATCAGCAAGTTCTGTGGCGTTGGAATATCCACCACCCGCAGCGGCGCGCGCACGATCGCGGTGAACAATCAATCCATCAAGGACGGGAGGAAGCATCCGCAAGCTGAGCGAGAGATGCTCCATCGCATCGAAAAGAGGCTCCTTGTCTTCTTGGAGATCTTTGTTGTACGCAAGAGGCAGTCCCTTGAGAACCGTCAAGATGTTCACAAGGTTT
>SXGU01134503.1_pt1 | contig 64851 bp, 43 predicted proteins | sample 3174531 | NCBI WGS metagenome assembly SXGU01 (sample SAMN11356863, study PRJNA531348) | freshwater metagenome | isolation source: freshwater sample F1-140 | place: China: Fuxian Lake, Yuxi | collected 2017-12-25 | reverse complement strand
CTTGAACAATAAAGTCCGAGTGGTGACCAGACGCTCATATGGTTTCCGAACCTATAGGGCAATGGAGGTGGCCCTATATCATAACCTTGGCCATTTGCCCGAACCGGAATGCGCCCATGAATTCTGCTGACCAAGCAGTTTCTCGAGGTCGGTGTGCTTCGTGTCGATGTAGTTGCCCTGGTAGATGCCGGGGAGGAACGCACTTTGCCAGTTCTGCGACTCTTGAATCGGATACCCGCCCGGGCACATCGCGATAAAGCCGGGCAGGTTTTGATTTTCCGAACCGAGACCGTACGTCACCCACGAGCCGAGGCTCGGCCGGGGCAGGCGCGCGTCGCCGCAGTTCATGAGCATGAGCGACGGCTCGTGGTTCGGGACGTCGGCATGCATCGAGCGGATGATCGCCAGCTCGTCGATGCTCTCCGCCACCTGCGGGAAGAGTTCGCTCACCTCGATGCCGCTCTCGCCGTACGGCTGAAATTTGAAGGGCGAGCCGAACGCCGCCCCTGTCTTGCGCTCGGTCTTGAGGTCGAGCGGGAGCGGTTTGCCGTGCCACTTGGTGAGTTCGGGCTTGGGATCAAACGTATCGACCTGCGATGGCCCGCCGTTGGCGAAGATGTGAATGACGCGTTTCGCCTTCACCGGAAAATGCGGCAGGCGGGGAGCAAGGGGATGGTTGAGATTGACGCCCGCCGCCGACGGTGCCGTGCCCGGCGCGGCGCCGACGACGGAGCCGGTGAGTGCCGCGAATCCGAGGGCGCCCATCCCGATGCCGCAACGATGGAGAAACTCCCGGCGCGTCAGGAAATAATCCTCGGGGCGGGGTGCGTGATGCATGGGTGGTGGGAGGGGGAAGGACGCCACCGCGACCGGACGGTGACGCGCCCCGGAGCGAAGCGGACCGCACGCCGCGGGGGAAGCACCGATTTTCAGCCGCCGAGATCGGGCGGCGGTAGTGCGTCCACCACCGCCTGGCGCAAATTCCGCGGCGGCGGCGCTGCGACGAGCCCGTCAATTGCGCGCAAAATCGCGCGCCTGTTTCCGCGTCCGCCGGCGATCGTGGTAAGAACCCAACCCGCCCTCACTTTTTCTTTCTGGCCGCGGCTTTCGCGGCCGCCTCCGCTGCCGCCGCGCGCTTATCGTCGAGGTTGAGCTCGAGTTGGGCGGGGTCGAGAGAGACCTGCGCGCCGTTGGCCGGCACTGGCCGGCGCGCCGCCCAGAGAATGCCGTTGAGCACGAGGGTGCGTTGGCTCGGGTAGGCCCAACTCCGGTGCAAATCGGCGCCCGTGAAGCTGAAACCGCGCCCGCCATCGGGGCGCGTGTAGGCCCAGGCAATCACTTCGTCGCGGCCAGGGTATTTTTTCGCGTCGGCGGTGGAACGGGATTTGTCGGGCACGGCTCCGACGAGCAACGGGGCGACACTGCGGTCGGCGAAGTGCAGGTTGTAGAGCCAGCCGTCGCCGGGCGCCGCGAAGGGCTTCACCCCGCGTGTGACCTCGTGCGCGGGAATTGACTTGAACTCCATGTCCCAGTGGCCGCGGCTGCCAATGTCGCCGTGAAACACGCCACCGAGCCAGCCTTTGATTTTGTCGCCGTCAGGTCCTTTGGGGAAATCCATCGCCTGGTGCAGCAGCACGAGGCCGGCGCCCGACTCCATCAGCTGGGTGAACTTCGCCCAGCGCGCCGGTGTGGCAAATGGCTGCTTGCCGCCACCATCGCCGAAATAGACGACACACTTCGCGCCTTCGAGCACCCGTTCGTTGGCCGGCCAGTCGCGCGCCATGACGGGCCAGACACCAGGCTGTTGTTTGAGCCAGTCCATCAGCAGCGCACAACCGGCGAAATACTCGTGCGCCATGGCCTTGCTGCTGGGCCCCCCGGCGAGGATGACGATCTTGGTCATTCCCGAATTCGGGGCATCGACCTCCAGCGGGACACGCGATTGGTCGTAGGAGGGCGCGGCGGCGGCGCAGAGCGGAAACGCGAGGAGGAGAAGTGCCGAGTGCAGGGACGGAAGGGACATGAGTGACGGAAGAGAAAACGAGGCTGTGGCGGCAAGTGAAAGTGGTTTTTGGTGTCTTCGGTCCCTTGGGTCCCTTGAAACTCACACCAAAATATCCCGCACCACGTGCCCACGCACGTCCGTGAGGCGGTAGTCGCGGCCGTCGTGGCGGAAGGTGAGCCGCTCGTGATCGAGGCCGAGCTGGTGGAGGATTGTCGCGTGGAGGTCGTGCATGTGGACTTTGTTTTCGATTGCGAAGTGGCCGAACTCGTCCGTCTCGCCATAGGCGAAACCCGGTTTGAAACCGCCGCCGGCGAGCAGCACGGAAAAGCCCGTCGGGTTGTGGTCGCGGCCGGTGCCGTTGCGCTCGGCATAAGGCGTGCGGCCGAATTCGCTGCCCCACCACACGATCGTGTCTTCGAGCAGGCCGCGGGCTTTCAAATCCCGCAGCAGGCCGGCGACGGGTTGGTCGACGCGCACGGCATGGTCCTTGTGTTTCGGCAAATTGGAATGCTGGTCCCACGCGGGATTGTTCGTGTTGTCGGAGTAGTTGACCTGGATATACCGCACTCCGGCTTCGGCGAGCCGGCGCGCCTGCAAACACTGACGGCCGTAGTCGTCGGTCGGCTCCTCGCCGATCCCGTAGAGCGCGAGCGTCGCGGCGGATTCTTTCGCAAGATCGAGCGCGTCGGGGGCGTGGTTTTGCAGGCGCCAACCGAGCTCGAACGAACTCGCCACGGCTTCAAGCTCGTAGTCGCCCGGCTTCGCCCGCAGCTGCTCCTCGTTCAGGGCCCGCACGAGTTCGAACTGCCGCCGCTGCTCGGCAGCCGTGCGGGTCGGGTGGCGGACGTTGCGGAGACCGGCCTCGATCGCCTTCTGCCCGGCGCGACCGATCGCGGTGCCTTGGTAAGCGGCCGGCAGAAACGCGCTGCCGTAGTTCCGGGGGCCGCCGTTCGCGAGCGTCGGGCTGAGCGAGACGAACGCCGGCAGGTTCTCGTTTTCCGATCCGAGACCATAGGTGATCCATGAGCCCATCGAGGGGCGGATCTGGTTCGTCGCGCCGGTGTGGAGAAAGAGCGTCGCGGGGCCGTGCGCCACGCCGTCGGTATGCATGGAACGGACGACGCAATAGTCGTCGGCGAGCTCCGCCAGGTGCGGAAACAGGTCTGACACCCAGCGCCCGCACTGCCCGCGCTGCTTGAAATCCCACAGCGGCTTCATCACGCGGCCCGTTGCGCCCAGGCCCGTCTTGGCGATCGCCCGCTGGTCGAGGAAATCCAGCATCTGGCCGTCGCGCGCGTAGAGCGTCGGCTTGTAATCGAAGCTGTCGAGGTGGCTCACGCCGCCGCCCATGAAGAGAAAAATCACGCGCTTCGCCCGGGGCGCCAGATGCCCGGCGCGGACCGCGAGGGGATTCGCCGAACTGCGCGTGACGGCCTGCGCGGCGAGCCCCGTCAAGGCGAGGGAGCCGAAACCGCACGCGAGCTGTTGCAGGATCTGACGGCGGGTGAGGAACGGGTTCGGATGCATGGGGGAAAAAGGGTGAGGCGGAACGCGATCAGTTGAGGTAACGGAAATCCACGCTGGCGAAGATGGCCTGGTGCAGTTGCGCCCACGCCTCGAGGGGTGCGTCACCGCCGGCCGCGCGGAGAAACTCGCTCGCGAGCGATCGCTCGTTCGCGGTGGGTCCGCGCCCGAGCGCGGCGCGATACGCGAGATCAATGCGCGCGGCGGCGTCGACCACCGTGGCGGCCAGCGTGCGCCGGGCGGCGAACCCGGCCTGCTCGGTGACAAACGGGTGGTTCATCAAAAAGAGCGCCTGCGGGGCGACCGTCGTCGTCGCGCGCCGGCCGAGGGAAGAGTTGATATCGGCAAAATCGAATACCTCGAACAGCTCGAGCCGCCGGTTGCGAAACGCCGGCGTGTAAACGCTGCGGCGCGTGTCGGTGAAGAGGTAGGTATATTCGCTGGTCGTGGGCGGGGCGCCGGGCGGGCCGATGTTGGGCCCGCCAAACGCCAAATCGAGCTCACCGCTCACGGCCAGAATCGCGTCGCGGATTTCCTCGGCTTCGAGGCGGCGGCGGTTCGCGTGGGAGACGAGCCGATTGTCGGGATCGAGGCGCGCGGTGTCCGGCGACGCGTGCGCCGCAAGTTGGTAGGTGCGCGAGAGCAGGATGGCGCGGACCAGCTGCTTGATCGACCAACCCTTGGCCGTGAATTGCCGCGCGAGGTGATCGAGCAGTTCCGGGTGCGAGGGAGGTTCGCCGGTGGTGCCGAAATTATCGACCGTGCGCACGAGACCCGCACCCATCAGCCAGGCCCACGTGCGATTCACGATCACGCGCGCCGTCAGCGGATTGGCCTCGCTCGCGATCCAGTCGGCGAGCTCGCGGCGCCCGCTCTCGGTGGAGGAAAATTTGGGCGCGGGCCCGGTCAGGGCCACCTGCAGCAAACCGCGCGGCACTTTCGGACCGAGGCTGCGGGCGACGCCGCGGATGCGGATCTCCGTGTCGCCGATCTCGCCCGTCGCCTCCCGCACACTCATCGCCTGCTCCCGTTTCGGGCCACCGGCGACCAGTTTTTTCAGTTCGGCTTCGCGGTTGCGCAGATCGGCGGCGGCCTTGCGGGCTTCCGGATCGACCGGTTCGCGGACCGCTTTCTTGGCGGCCCGCCGCGGGCCGTCGCTGCTGCCGGCCAAGGCCACGGGCGGCGTGGCGTCGGCGGCGATGAGCTGCAGGGCGTCGACGATTACGAAGCCGTCGGTGCCCTCGTTCGAGACGAGCACGTAGCCGGCGCCGTCCTTCTCGAAACGAAAACTGCCGAGGCTCACGAAGTGCCCGGCGAGCGGCGGCGCTTCGCGCTCGTTGACGACCACGGTGTTCTCACCGTCGGCGTGGAGAATGGTGACCGGGACGTTGCTCGCGCGATTGGCGTGCGCGGTGTAGGCGAAGCGCACCTCGTAGCGCCCTGATTGCGGGATGGCCGGAGTGAAGGTGACGGTGCGTTGTCCTTTGTCGGCATTGTTGTCCGTCAGGTAGCCGCTGCCCACGAAGGGCGAAAGTGTGGCCGATGTGCTCCAGCCGCCGACCACTTTCGCCTGTCCATCGTCGAGGACGATTCCGGGCAGGGACGCGGGCACGATGCTCTTGCCGGTGGCCGCGACGCTCGTGGCCGCGCGCAGTTCCTTGATCTGTTTCTCCAGCGCGGCGACCTTGGTGTCGTGGACGGCGAGGTCTTTTTCCGCGTCGCCGCCCATGGGGAGCGCGACCTCCACCCACTTCGCCACGTTGTCGGTGTAATTGTGCAGCGTGTGGGTGCTGCGGAGAATGCCGGCCAGGGCGTAGTAGTCACGGGTGGGCACGGGATCGAATTTGTGATCGTGGCAGCGGGCGCAGCCGATGGTCATCCCGAGAAACGCCTTGCCGAGCGTGTCGAGTTGCTCGTCGACGACGTCCATCCGCAGCGCGTCCTTGTTCTGCTCCTCGTAGTTGGTCGGACCGAGCGCGAGAAACGCCGTCGCGGTGATCTGGCGACGTTTCTCCCCGGGCGCCGCCGCCGGCAGAAGATCGCCCGCGATCTGCTCGCGGATGAAGCGGTCGAACGGCAGGTCGCGGTTGAACGCGTCGATCACGTAGTCGCGGTAGCGCCACGCGTCCTTGAAAAGCAACGTGCGCCCACCGCCGCTCGACTCCGCAAAGCGGGCGACATCCAACCAGTGGCGCCCCCACCGCTCGCCGAAATGCGGCGAGGCCAGCATCGCATCGACCGCGCCCGCCCACGCCTCCGCCGTCGGCCGGGCATCGCGCACAAACGCCTCGAGGGCCGCGGGCGGCGGCGGCAGTCCGGTCAGATCGAACGACGCGCGCCGGAAAAGCGTCGCGCGGTCCGCCTCGGCCGCGGGCTGCAGGCCTTTCGCTGCCCACGGTGCGGCGATGAAACGGTCGATTTCGGTGCGCGGCCAGTCGCGCAGCACCGCCGGTACCGGCGCCGGTGGCACCGGCGGATTCGCCGGCGGGACGAAGGCCCAGAATTTCCGGCCCTCCTCAATCGCGAGCCCGGCTTGCTTCGGTTTCGCGTCGGCCCGAGCCACCATCGCGCCCGAGTCCGTCGGGGCCGGCGCCCCGCGCTTCACCCATTCTTCCAGCCACGCGATTTCCTCGCGCGACAGCGAACTTTTCGGGGGCATCGCCTCAAACTCCAGGCCCGTGTAGCGGACGGCCTTGATCAACGGGCTCTGGTCCACCTGCCCGGGCAACACCGCCGCCCCCGAGTCACCGCCCCGCAGCCAGCCCTCGGCATGATCGAGGCGGAGCCCGGCCTTGATCTTCTTCCCCGACTCGGCCGAGTGGCATTCATAGCAGCGCTCCGCGAGCAAAGGCCGGATCTTCTTTTCAAAAAACTCGATGTCCCCGGCCGTGGGCGCGGCGCGCAATGATCCGCCGGCCAGCAGCAGCCAACCGGCGAACAACCGACTGATGGCAGGGGGATTCATGGCAGGGTAAAAGGGTGATGACCGGCCGCGGGCGGTGGGTGCCGGTCGCTGGCAGCGAAGTCGAGCGGCGCGCGAAAATCAAGGGGACATCCTGCCCCCTCCCGGATCCGCTCCCCTGAAGATCAAGTTTCCGACCAATTCGCGGACCTTCGGCCGAAGGCGCAGACTCGGCCCGACCATTCAACCTACCGCAGCCCCACCGGCGTACCGAGCACCTCACGCAGAACAATCGCCCGCCGCAAACCCTGCGAATCCCGCAGGTCATCGAGCAACCGGCCTTGAGCGATCTTGCGCAGGCCGGTCTCGGACTGAGCATCCGCCACCGTCAGCGCGGCCGCGTTTGTCGCCCGTCTTTCCGCCAGAGCCCGCGACTCTTCGAGTACGCGCAATTGCTCGGCGAGCTGCTCCTGACGCTCCAGCTCGGCGTTGCGCCGCTCGGCCGCCAGGGTGGGAACATGCAACACCGGCGGAGGTGGCTCTGGCTGCGGGTGCGCCTGCCGTTCGATTTCCTGCAACACTCGGCGCAACGGTCCGCCAAACGGATCGGGCATCTGCGTTGTCTCCGGACTCGGGACTGGCGCGGGCGCCGACTCCCGGCGAATCACGGGCGGAGCTTCCGCGGGGGCGGCCTCGCCCCGGCGCTCCGCGATCTGGCGGCGAATCCGCTGCTGAATCTCCTGCACGCGCCGCTGCTCCTCCAACGAATCCGGTTTGGCTTCCTCCGGCGGCGTCTCGTCGCGCGTCTTCATCAGGCCGCGCACGATCTGGACGACAAAGACCAGAACGAAGATGACGATGCCGATGCGTTCGAGCAGCCAATCGAGAATATTGGCCATCACGGGAGGAACAATCACGGCGGGGACGGCTTACTTCTTGCCCTCGGGATGCGCGATGGAGGCGCGCATTTGCGTGTCGGCCTGCACGTTTTCCATCTTGTAATAATCCATCACGCCCAGCCGACCGGAGCGAAACGCCTCGGCCATCGCGAGCGGCACCTGGGCCTGCGCCTCGACGACCTTGGCCTGCATCTCTTGCACCCGCGCCTTCATTTCCTGCTCGAGCGCGACTGCCGCCGCCCGCCGGATTTCCGCCTGCGCCTGCGCGATGCTCTTGTTCGCCTGCGCCTGCGCTTCCTGCAGCTTCGCGCCAACGTTTTCGCCCACATCCACGTCGGCGATGTCGATCGACAGAATCTCGAACGCGGAGCCGACATCGAGGCCGCGCGCGAGCACGGTCTTCGAAATGCTGTCGGGCGACTCAAGCACGATCTTGTAACTTTCCGCGGAGCCGATGGTCGAAACGATGCCCTCACCCACGCGGGCAACGATCGTCTCTTCCTTGGCGCCGCCGACAAAGCGGTCGAGATTCGTGCGCACGGTGACGCGCGCCTTCACCTTCACCTGGATGCCGTCCTTGGCCACGCCGTCGATCGTGGTGCGTCCACCCTCGGGATTCGGGCAGTCGATCACCTTCGGGTCGACGGAGGTGCGCACAGCCTCGACGACGCTCTTGCCGGAGCCCTTGGTCGCGAGGTCGATCGCGCACGCGCGATCCCAGCCGAGTTCGATGCCGGCCTTTTGGGCGGCGATCAGCGCCTGCACGGTCGGCACGACGTTGCCGCCCGCCTGGTAGTGCGACGCGATTTGGTCCGCATCGACGTTGATGCCAGCCCGCACCGCGGTGATGCGCGCGTCGACGATCAACCCGTACGGGATGCTCGCAAATTTCAGCGCGACGAGCTTCGACATCGGCACCGGAGCCCCGTTGAAGAGCGCTTTGACGTAGGCTCCGATGAGGCTGAAGACGATGGCCCCGACGACCAGAATGAAAATGCCAAGGATGATTAGGCCGACCAAAGTGATACTCATGATGTGCTGTGTTGGTTAGAAGTTTGGGATACGATCAGACGAAAGTTGTCGAGGTCGATTACGTCGACGGTCCCGCCCACCGGGACCAGTCCGGTGCGCGCAAAAGCCTCATAACGCCGGCCCTCACACTCGACGATTCCACTGGGGGCGAGCGCGGTGACGGCGACGCCCCGCTTGCCGACAATCGCGCGGTCCGCGACGGCCGGCTGGCTCCGCCCGGCGACCGTCGCCGTCATCGAGAATATTTTCGCGAGCCGGCTCTTCGGCAGGAACACGAACTCAAGATAGAGCGCGATTCCCGCGATGCAGAGGCCCGCGGCGGTGGCAAACGACCCGCCGCTCACGCCATATCGCTCGAAGGAAACGATTACCGCGATGAGCATGCAGACGCCCCCGACGATGCCGAGAATCGCCCCGGGCACGATGACCTCGAGACCGATCAGCACGACGCCGGCGGCAAACAACAAAAGGATCAGACTCATGAGTTGCGTTTCTCCTCGCGGGCCACGACCAGGCCGAAATCCGTCCGGCGTAGAATCGTCACCCGCGCTCCGGTTGGGGCTGAGCCGACCTCCATCCGCGCCTGATACCGCCGCCCGTCGATCTCCACCTGCCCGCTGGGAAAAAGCCCCGTGGCGGCGAGCGCGGTGCGACCGACCAGGCTCTCCGCCGCGAGGCCCAGTTCGGGCGCGACGCCGGCCACTTGGGCCGACCCGGCCACCGCTTTCGAGACGGCGAGGCGCGTGAAGAACCAACCCTTGGGGATGAAGCGGGCAAAGATCAGCGCCAGGGCGACCGCCACGAACAGGCCCAGCCCCAGATCGCGCATCGGCGCGAGGAACAGGCCATCGTTGATCGTCACCGGCTCGTTGGGCCAGATGTCGGCCATCGACCACAGCAGCGAACCAAACATCAGCGCCATGCCGGTCACCGCCATCACGACGATTCCCGGGAAGAAGAACAGCTCGACGAAGACCAGCACGACGCCGAGCCCGAACACCAGCATCGGCTCGTGCCCGGACAGCCCGGCGACAAAGTTGCTGAGAAAAACGATCGCGAGGCACGTGATGCCGGTGATCCCGAACACCCCGAAGCCCGGCGTTTTGAATTCAATGTACAGCGCCAGCAACCCCACGCCCATGAAGAGCGGCGCCAGCGCCCGCAGGAAGACGGCAAACCGCTCGGACCAGGTGATCTCCAGAGTGGTTGCGGCATAACCGTTCGCTCCAAACTTCTGCGTCAACAAATCCTCAACCGTCTTCGCCACGCCCGCGGCGAGCAGCGGGATCGCCGGATCGCCGTGTTTCTCGCTCGCCTCCTTGGCCGTCAGCGAAAGCAGCTCGCCCTTCCCTTTCAGTACGACGTCGTCAATTTTCAGTTCGTAGTCGGCGTCGATCATCGCGGAGATGACCCGCCCGCGATAGCCGCCCTTGCCCTCGCTCGTCGCGCGGATGCGGGCTTTGAGATAGCTGACGATCTTCTGGCGCATCGTCGCGTCGATTTCCTGGCCGGTGCCCATCACGGGCGCCGCCGCTCCAATCACGCCATCCGGCGAAAACCAGATCTCCTCGGTGGTCGCCGAGATGAACGCCCCGGCCGAAATCGCCTCCGGATTGACGAAGGTGATCGTCAGCCCCGGAAACTTGGCCAGCGCCTCCATGATCTCGAAGGTCACGTCAAGGGCGCCGCCCGGCGTCTTCATGTCGAGCACGACCACGTCGGCCTTTTCCTCGATCGCCGACTTCAAACCGCGCCGGATGATGAACAAAAGTGGCGAGTCCACCTGCTCGCGCACCGGGATCACCACGACCCGCTTCTTCGCGGCCGCCAGGGCCGTTTCCACCGGCGGCGGAGCGGACACCGCCAGCGGAGCGGGCTTCGCGTCGGCCGCGGCGTTCACGGGTTCGGCCGCCCCGGCCACGCCAAAGGCCATGGTGAGGAATCCGAGCAGGCAAAGGAGGATGAAACGCAGCATCACCACAAAATGGTAAGGGTCGCGCGCCGCCGTGCAAGCGTACGCGTGACGGAAAACGTCGCGCTCTTTCCAAAACCACGGGCGAGCGCCTGTGCGCCTCGGCACGAGAATCCAACCACCTTCTCCCCGGCGACGATGGCAAACCGTGGGACCTGAGGTGGCCTCCTCGATAAGGCGGACTTCCTCAATGGTCGTGAGATCGGTGAACATCGCGCGCACGAGGCCCGGCTGTTTTTCGTGCAGCTCGGTCCAGCGCCAGCCCCATTGCTGCATGTAGCCATGGAGATCGGTCTTCCGGTCCACGACGTGCGCCATCGTGATCAGCGCCATCGGGATCCACCGATGCGGCTGACGTGAGGAGGGGAATTACGTTGGCAGCGGCAGACTGGCCTCGGCACTGAACAACGCGAGCAGCGCCCACATGGTGCCGCCCGCCAGCACCAGCCCGATGAAGAACAGGATCGTGCAGAACGGTTTGTCCCACCGCAGGTGCATGAAATAAAAAATGACGAACATGAACTTCACCGTCGAAAGCACGACGAGCCCGGTCACGACGATCCATTTCGAAAACGGCAGATAGACGCCGACGATTTCGATGCCGGTGATCACGGCGAGGAGCATCGCGATCTCCACGTAGATCTGGAACTTGCTCTCGTTGTGACCGTGATCGGCGTGCGCGGGCACGGCGGCGGAGGAGGAAGGTGCGCTCATGGAATGATCAGAGGTATTCGAGCAGGTAAACGGCGGTGAAGATGATGATCCAGACGATGTCGACGAAATGCCAGTACAAGCCCATCGACTCGACGTCGATGGCATGGACTTCGTTGAAATCGACCGGGCCGCGCGGACGCGCAAACCAGACGCAGGCACCCAATGCGACCACCAGGCCGATCATCGCCAGGAATTCATGCTTCACGAAATGGCCGAGGCCGGCGCCGATGGTTGGCTCGACCTGGAGGCCATGGACGAGTCCCAACGTGACCTTCAGCACCAGGAGCAGCAAACCCAACATCGCCACGGAGTGGAGCAGCTGATGCGAGAACCAGGTGCGTTGCGTCGACCCCGCGGCCGGCTTGAACGAACGCACATACATCAAGACGAGCCAGAGCACGCCGATCGCGACGTGGCAACCGTGCGTGCCGGTCAGCGTGTAAAACGTCGTGCCAAGGAGACTGTTCGAGATCGTCATTTTTCGCTCATGCACGAAGTGATCGAACTCGTAGACCTGGCAGCCAAGGAAGATCAGCCCGAAGAAGATCGTGGTGAGCAGCGACCAGCGGCAGCTCTTCACATTGCCCTTCTGAATCGCCGTGACGGCCAGGGCCATCATCAGCGACGACATCAGAAGAATGAAGGTGGAAAAGGAAGTGAGCTCCGGGCTGAAGATCACCTTCGGATCCAGGCCACCCGCCGGCGGGTGCAAGCGGTAGATTAGGTGCGTCGAAATCAGCGTGCCGAAAAACATGCAGTCCGACGCCAGAAACGCCCACATCAGGAGTTTCTTGTTCGGAATACCCGTCGACGTGGTCGGGTCGTGGTGGTGGTCGATGGTGGCCGTGGCCGAGTGGCTGCTCATGTGGTCGGGGAAAGGTCGGAAAGGTTCAGTGCTTGGCGTGGGGATCGTCGTTGATCGGGTTGCCGTCCTTGTCGAGGTGCAGGTGGTAACCTTCGTTGCCCTCCAGCGACCAGAAATAGATGCCGATCACCATGACAGCACCGCCGATGAGCGTGACGCCGAGCTTGGCGTGAATTCCCGGGCTCCAATCGGCGTCGAGGGCGGAGATGCCAATCGAACCGATGAGAAGCCCCACGCTCGTGACAAAGGGCCAGATGGAACCAAAGGGCATGTGAATGCCGCCGTGGGACTCCTCCGCCTTGGCATGCTCGGCGTTCTCCTTGGCGATTTCATCCCGATGGTGCTTTTCATACCACCACGCGTCACGGGCGTGGACGGTGGGCACGACGCGGAAATTATGTTCCGGCGGCGGATTTTCGATCGACCACTCAAGCGTCCGGCCGTCCCAGTAGTCCTTCTTCACCTTCTCGCCCTTGAAATAGGTGTAGGTGAGCACCACGAAGTAGATGAACATGCCGATCCCGAGGACGAACGAACCGATCGTCGCGATGAAGTTCGGGGCATTCCACCCAAGGTTGTGATCATAGGTGAACGTGCGGCGCGGCATGCCGTTCAGTCCAAGAAAGTGCATCGGGAAAAAGGTGACATTGAAGCCGACGAATATCACCCAGAACGACAGCTTGCCCCAGAACTCGCTGACCTTGCGGCCGAACATCAAGGGGAACCAATAATGCAGCCCGGCGAGCAGGGCGAAAATCGAGCCCCCGATGAGCACGTAGTGGAAGTGCGCGATGACGAAGTAGGAGTCCTGCTGCTGCGCATCCGCCGGAGCCGCGGCGTGCATGACCCCGGACATTCCGCCCAACATGAACATCCAGACGAAACCGAGGGCGAACATCATGGGGGTGCGCATCATCAGATGGCCGCCCCAGAGCGTGCCAATCCAGTTGAAGATTTTCACCCCGGTCGGCACCGCGATGGCCATGGTCGCCAGCGAAAATGCCGCGGTGGCCACCGTGCCCATGCCGGTCGTGAACATGTGGTGGCTCCACACCGCGAATCCAAGGAAGCCGATGCACGCGCCCGAAAAAACCACGATGGGATAGCCATAGAGCGGCTTGCGCGCAAAGGTCGGCAGAATCTCCGACACGATTCCCATCGCCGGCAAAATCAGGATGTAGACCTCCGGATGGCCGAAGACCCAGAACAAGTGCTGCCAGAGAATCGGCATGCCGCCACCGGAAACTTCGAAGAAGCTGGTGCCAAAATTGCGGTCCATCATCAACTCGACCAGGGCGATGGTGATCGCGGGGAACGACAGGATGATGAGGAACGAAGTGACCAGCGTCATCCAGACGAACACCGGCAGACGCATCATGGTCATGCCTGGCGCCCGCATGTTGATAATTGTGACGATGAAGTTGAGCGAAGCCGCAATCGAGGCGACGCCGAGCAATTGGAGACCCATCACCCAGTAGTCGATCGAGTGCTTCGGGATGTATTGCTTCGAGGTCAGTGGAGCATAACCGAACCAGCCGCCGTCAGGCGCGCCATGGGTGGCGGAAGGCAGGAACCAACCGATGTTCAGGATGATCGCGCCGGCGACAAACGTCCACAGCGAGAAAGCGTTGAGCCGAGGGAAGGCGACATCGCGCGCCCCAATCTGCAGCGGCATGATGAAATTAAAAAAGGCCGAGGACAGCGGCATGACCGCGAGAAAAATCATCGTGGTGCCGTGCATCGTGAACAGCGTGTTGTACTGCTGCGCCGTCAGCACATCGTTGTTCGGCACCATGAGCTGCGTGCGGATGAGCAGCGCCTCAAAGCCGCCCACGAGAAAGAAAATCAGCGCGAAGAAGCCGTAGAGGAATCCAATCTTCTTGTGATCGACGGTGGTGAGCCAGCCCATCAGGCCCGTCTTGGCCGTGGGGTGCGCGAGGAATTTCGGTCTCGCGGGAGTTTGCTCCTCCTTGGTGAGGTAGGCAGGTTTGGCCGTTGCGTCCATGAGTCGTGGGATTGGTTCTAAATGATAATGAAGGAGGGCGGGCGGCGGGTGGAGCACCCGCTTATTTCAGACTCTCGAGGTAGGCCACGAGCGCCACCTGTTCCTCGTCGCTCAGCGTGATCTTGTTGTCCCGATAGGCTTTCGCCATCTTGTTGCCGGGCTTCACCGACTCCGGATCGCGCAGCCAGCGGCGAAGCTGCTCCGCGTTGTTTTCGATCAGGCCGGCCGCAATCGTGGAGCGGGAGCCCACGTGCGTGAGATCGGGGCCTTGGATGCCCATGGACCCGTGACCGCGGACCGCATGGCAGGCGCTGCAAGTTTTCGTGGTGAAGAGCTGTCTGCCCTGCGCGATGAGCACCGGGTCCTCGTTTTTTTCCGGCAACTGTTTCGCCAGCCACGCCTCGACCGGGTTGCGATCAAACTTGTCGGTGATGCCGGCCTCATTCTGCCGGAAGGCCTTCAACGCCGCGACCTGCAACTTCGGCCGATTCGCCTCGGCGGCGCGGGGCGCCACGCTCCGGGCGGTGCCCAATTGCTGCTCGCGCCACTCGGAAAATTCTTTCTCCGCCAGCGCAATCACGCGAAAGCGCATCACGGCGTGGGAGTCACCACAGAACTCCGCGCATTGTCCCCAATAATAACCAGGCTTGTCGGCCTGGAGCCAAAGAAAATTCGCGCGGTTCGGAATCATGTCCACCTTGCCCGCGAGCTTGGGCACCCAGAAGGAGTGGATCACGTCGACCGTCCGCAGGTGGACGCGGATCGGCCGGCCGGCGGGAATCACCAATTCGTTGCCGGTGACCAGCGGCGCCTTGGCGCCGGCGGCATCGAGCGCCGCCAGTTCGCCCGGGTATTCAAATTTGAACCACCATTGATAACCCGTGGCTGTGACCTCGTACGCGTTCTTCTTCTCGGCCTCCGGCACATCATGGGTATACCAGATGGACTTGAGCGTCGGCACCGCGATGATCACCAACGCCAGGACCGAGCCACCGATCAGCCCGAGTTCGACCAGCGGATTGCCATGACCCTGCGGCGGAGGCGCGGCATGCTCATCGGCTTCGCTCTTGGCCCGAAACTTGATCGTCGCGTAAGCCAGCACCGCTCCGACGACCACAAAAATGAACAACGTGACCCAGCACGTGACGTAGAAAACCTTCAGTTGATCAAGTGCGACGGGACCCTCGACCACGATGGTCGACTGGTGGCCGTCCATCCGCCAAAAATTCAGATCGCACCCGGAGAGCAGCGCGAGGCCGGAGAGCGCGGCAAGCGCGCGGCCCCAACGGGACAGTGACGAAAGAAGATTGGGCATGTGAGCTGTCGGGAAGCGAATAAGGTGGGAGGGAGCTGACGCCAAAAAAGCCAGCAGAGTTGGCGAACAAATAACCATTTCAAGCCATAATCCGGACTATTCCGCTGTCTTTTGGTCGATCACAATCGTTTCGGGCCTGTTATCAGCACGGCTACGGATTGCATTAGCCAAAGACAATAAATGCGCAGGGTGCAGGACAAGGCGTGCGGCACGCACAGCGGCGGCGCCTCAGGAACGATGGCGAAGTGGAATCCGCGCTTCGGGATTGCATGTCGTCCGACTCCTCCCAGATTTCCCGACGCCATGAAAAAACACCTCCTCCTCCTTTCCCTCCTCGCCGCCGTGAGCCCGGTCGGCCTCAGCCAGCTGCAGGCAGCGGCGCCAAGCGCCCCCCGCGTAATTGAAATCGCGGGCAACGACCAGATGCAGTACACCGTCACCGCCATGACCGCGGCTGCGGGCGAGTCGCTGAAAGTGGTGTTTACCAACGTCGGCACCCTGCCGAAGGAGGCCATGGGCCACAATTGGATCCTGCTGAAGGCCGGAACCGATGTCATGGCTTTTGCGACGGACTCGATGATGGCCAAGGACACCGACTACATCGCCCCGAAGCACAAGGACAAGGTCATCGCCTTCGTCGGGGTGCAGGGACCCAAGAAGTCCGGTGAAGTCACCTTCACGGCTCCAGCGGCCGGCGTGTATCATTACGTTTGTTCCTTCCCGGGTCACTTCATGATCATGAAGGGCACGTTGACGGTCAAATAGCCGGATCGCGCTCAGGGTGCTGCGTCAAATTTCCGCCGGGCCGCCGGGCCCGGCGTTTTCATTTTCAGAGCAGCCACCCGCACACTGCACCACCGCCTCCCGCGAACCCATCACGACCGTCGCCAACCAACCCGGGCGACGTGCCCCTGCCACCGGACATCGAACGTTTGGGAGATTCGGCCTCGCCTAACCCGGGTGGGCACCGGATGGATATGTCAGCCCATCGGTTGCCTTTCCGGAGAACCCGCGTTGGTTCCGCACCCCATATCATGAAAATCACCTCCCATCTCGTCTTCGCGGCCGTATTTGCCGTGGGCTTCAGTCACGCCTCCACCGCGGCCGTGGAAACCCACACCATCGACGTGGTCCACTCGGCCGTGGGCTTCAGCATCCGGCATTTCGTCTCCAAGGTTCCCGGCAAGTTCAGCAAGTTCAGCGGCAAGCTCACCCTCGACCGTGACAACCTCGCGAACAGCTCCGTCGAGGCCACCATCGACATTGCGTCGATCAACACCGACAACCAAAAGCGCGACGCTCATCTTCGCAACGCGGACTTTTTCGATGCCGAGAAATTTCCGACCATGACGTATAAGAGCCGCGCCTGGAAAAAAACCGGCGAGAACAGCTACGACGTCACCGGCGATCTCACCCTCAAGGGCGTCACCCGCGAGGTTGTGCTCAAGGTCGCGTCGCTCGGCTTCGGCCCCGGCATGGGTGGCGCGCAGCTCTCCGGTTGGGAGGCGACCACCGTGATCGACAAGAAACAGTTCAACATGCCCGATCCCGCGATGCTGGACGCCGCGCTCGGCGACGACGTCACAATTACCATCAACATCGAGGCGAAGAAAGTTTGACGTTGTTCAACCGCATTCCGCGCCGCCGGAGGAATCCCCTTCCGATTTGACGTTCGTTGCGATCGCTGCGGAGGGCGCGTTTTGTCGGAGCCGTTGACAATGATCGCGGACGCGGTGGCGGCAAAGCGCAGCCCTCCGAAACAACCGGATTCCTAATGCGGTCTGCGCCTCCGTCATTCCGGGAAGGATTCTCGCGCCCGGCCAGCCGCCACGCCGGCCTTCCTTTTTCGCCGGACCTACCCACACTGCCCGCGTGACCAGCGACGAACTCCAGAATTTGATCGAGGATGCCACCGCCGACTACGCGCTTGGGGAGAGCGACGCGGCGATCGCGAAGCTCGACCGCGCCACGGCGGTCGCCCCCACTTCCTTCGAAGCCTGGCATGCGCTGGCCGAGGTGAATTTTTCACTGCGCCGGCTCGATGCCGCGTTGACCGCCGCCGAGCGCGCCCACGCCCTGCGACCCACGGACCTCTTCATCAATACGACGCTGTCGCGCATCTGGATGGAACGTGGGGACAAGTCGCGCGCCGAACACTTTGGCGCGCAGGCCAAGATCGAAAGCTGGCGCGAACAGCTCAGGAATCCGGCCGGCGAGACGTGAGACGGTCCACCGAACCACGCGCAATCAGGCAGGATCGATTCGGTCGAAATGCAATTTGGCTCTCAAATCCACCAGATGGTGGAGCCCGATGTACCCATCGGGCTGCGGAGATTCGCTCGCAAATCAGACCGTTGGGGAGTCTGCCGGGCAGCGGACGGCTCCGCCTCCAACCGCCCGGACTCGGGTTAGACCCGATCAACTCCGCGGCTTCTTGTTCGAAGGCAAATGGATCTTCGGCAGCAGCGGCGGCGCGGCGGCGGCCAGTGACTTGGGCCCGAGCTTGCCCTCGATGGCGGCGGTGACTTTCTCCGCCTGGTGCACCCTGTCATGCGCTGTCTTGACGAGTTCACCAATTTTCGTCTCGGGGAATTTCATCTCGCCGACCGCGAGGTTGCCAATTTGGCCCAGGGTTTCGAGCGCCTCGCCCGCCTGCCGGAGCGCCTGGCCGCCGGGACCGACGGGAACGGTGACGGTCTGAAATTGTTGGTAGCCGTTGACCAGCCATTCGAGCTTGCCCGACTTGAGGTCGAGCAGGAGCCCGTGCACGGGCACCTTGGCGCCGATGAGCGGGCTGGCCCGGACGAAGTCCACCGCCTTGATCACGTTTTGCCGCTCGGTGCCGAACATGCCAAAATATTCCACCAAGTTCTCCGGCAGCCGCTGGCGATCCACGCCGAGCGCCGCGAAGCGTTCGAGCAACTGCATCGCGGTGGTCTTGCCGACGAGGCAGTCGCTGTGGCCGATGATGGCGATTTCCTTCCCGCCCTTGATCGCACATGCCATCGCCAGCGAACGCATCGTGCTGCTGACCGGACCGGTGATGATATTGCCGGCGTTGCGCAGCCAGATGAAGTGCTCCTCCGGCAGGCCGAGCATTTCGGGCAGCACGTGATTGAGGCGCGCGTCGATGCAGGTGAGCGCGGCGATCGGCAGCGCCGCGCGGAATTCGGCGACGGGCACGACCGCGCTCTTGTCCCCGGCGACCATCCGCCGGTTGGCGTCGACCACGGCTTCGAAGAGGTGCATCGGAGCAAAGGCAGAAGGACTGAAGGGCTGAAGGGTCGTGGACGGAAGCGAAGATGCGAGCGCGACGGGGCCGGTTATTTCAGCCTTTCTGTCCTACGGTTGTTCAGCCTTTCCCTTCTTCGTCCTTGCCCATGGCCCGGCGGATCGCGGGCACTTGTTCGAGCAATTTCTCGAATTTCACGCCGGTCAGGCTCTCCAGCACGGGTGGCAGCTGGCTGATGATCTGGGTGACGTCACCGGTCAGCTTGCTCGCGCCGCCGCCCGGGCCGTTGCCGCTGTTGATGATGACGATCTTCTCCGTCTTGGCCAGCGGCTCGCTGATCTTGCCCGCAATTTCCGGGAGCACGCGCACAATCATCTCAATCACGGCGGCTTGATTGTATTGCTTGAACGACTCGGCCTTCACGCGCATCGCTTCGGCGGTCGCCTTGCCCTGCGCCTCGATGACAGCGGCCTCGGCCAGACCGCGGGCCTTGTTCGCCTCGGCTTCGGCCACGCCGGTGGCCTTCGCCACATCCGCGTTGGCAAAGCCGGTCGCCTTCGTCGCGGACGCGGCACCCGCGGCCTCGGCTTCCAGCTGGAACTTGCGCGCGTTCGCCAGCGTCTCGACCTTGTAGCGCTCGGCGTCGGCGGGCTTCTGCACATCGGCCTCGAGCTGGCGCTGCTTGCGTTTGATCTCCTGCTCCTGCAGCTCGATTTGTTTCTGCTTCTCGATGATCTGCACCTGCACTTCCTCGGCCTTCACGAGCTGGCCGGTCTTGAATTTCTGCAAATCGTACGCGAGGTCGGACTCGGCCTTTTTCTGGTTCACCGTCGCCTGATAACTGGCGACGTTGCTCTGATAGTCGCGCTGCGCTTCGGCGATCTTCGAGTCGGAGGCAAACTTCGCCTCCTGGCCGGCCTGTGTGGCCTGCGATGATTTGATCATCGCATCGCGGTCGGCTTCCGCCTGGGCGATTTGCGCGTCGCGCTTGACCTGGGCGATGCGCGGCTTGCCGAGGGCGTCGAGGTAACCCTGCGTGTCGCGGATGTCGCGGATGGTAAAGCTGACGATGCCGAGGCCCATGTTGGCCATGTCTCCAGCGGCGACCTCCTGCACCTTCGAAGCAAACGCGTCGCGGTTCTGATAAATCTCCTCGACGGTCATCGTGCCGAGGATGGCGCGCAGGTGCCCTTCGAGGGTCTGCATGGCGATGTTCTTGATATCTTCCGTGGTCTTGCTGAGGAACTGCTCGGCGGCGGTGGCGATGGAGATATCGTCGCCCTTGACCTTGATCTGCGCCACGCCGTCCACCTTCACCGGCACACCTTTGCTCGTGTAGACCTCGGGCGTCTGCACATCGATCGTCATCAACTCCAGCTTGAGAATGTCGACCTTCTCAAACACCGGCCAGACGAAGACGCCGCCGCCCTTGACGATGCGATAGCCGACCTCGCGCGCCGTGCCGTCGGGATCGACCATGTGCCGCTTGCGGCCCGAGATGATGAGCACCTCGTTGGGGCCGACCTTGGTGTAACGGCTGGCCCAGATGCCGCCGAAGACAAACACGACGAGCAAGATCGCGCCGACTCCGCCGATCAGGCTGAACCACGGCACTTGCTCAACGGCCGCCAACAGGCAGGGGGGATTCATGGAAGGAGGGAGATGATTGGGTTGATCTATTTCAGTTCGAAATCTTCACGTAATACTGGGTGCCGACCACGCGGCTGATCTTTACCGTGCCACCGTTGCCGACCGGCCGGCCGTTCTCCTCGCGCGCGGGGGCGGTGTAGCGCGTGCCACCCTGCACGTAGGCGATTTCGCCCACCCCATTTTCCGGAATCGGCGTGATGACCGAGGCAATTTGACCGATGAGTGTCGCCACGCGCGATTCGCTGGAACTCTGGGTGCGCTTAAACATCGCGTTGAACATCACGAAGACCAGCCACGCCACGAGCCCGCCCCCCATGGCCGACAAAGGGGCGCTCGCCCACACGCTGCTGGTGGCCGGAATCCGGCTCAGAATCAGTCCAAACGCGCCGAAAGCCGTGACAAACGACGCCAGCACCGTGGGACTGAAAAACGAGATGCCCGGCATGCCGCTGTGGTCGAAGCCCGCCTCCGCATGCCCACCCGTGCCCACCACATCGGCGTGGCCATCAGTGTCCCCAAAAAAATGCCCCGCGACCGCGCTGATGATCGTAAACACCAATCCAACCGCCAGACAGATTGCGTAGATCAGATTTTCCATAGGGCTGCGCGGTTTCCGCCCCCAAGCAATAGTCCGCGAAACATCCCTTGCAATGCCCAAACGAACCGCGAGGCGCCTCAACCGAGTTGACGGTGACGATCGGAATGACGGGCGCTTGCCCAAGCGCCCGTGGCACGCACCGCTCGCCGGCCGGTTGGGCAACCGCCGCACCCCCAGCCCTCGCGTCACAAAAGACCAACGGGCCCCGTTGACAGGCTTCGCCGCCGTTCCCTAACCTTGCCGCCTATGGAGCCTCCGGTCTACGTGTTGGAATTTGAAAAACCGCTGCGCGAACTCAGCCGCCAGCTCGACGAACTGCGCCAGCGCTCGATCGAGACCAACGTCGATTTGGAGACCGAGGTCCGGGAGATCGAGCGGAAGATCGAATCAACTCGGCGCGACATCTATTCAAACCTGTCCTCCTGGCAGAAGGTGCAGATTGCGCGGCACCCCAAGCGACCCTACGCGCTCGACTACATCACCGCCATCTGCGCGAATTTTCAGGAACTGCACGGCGACCGACAGTACAAGGACGACCAGGCCATCATCGGCGGCACCGCCTTTTTCAACGGCGACGCGGTGATGATCATCTCCCAACAGAAAGGCCGCGACCCCAAGGAACGGATCCTGCGAAATTTCGGCATGCCCCAGCCGGAAGGTTACCGCAAGGCGCTCCGCCTGATGCGCCTGGCCGAGAAATTTCGCCTGCCGGTCTTCACGTTTATCGACACGCCCGGCGCCTTCCCCGGCATCGAGTCGGAGGCACGCCACGTGTCCGAGGCAATCGCGGTCAATCTGCGCGAAATGGCGATGCTGCGCACGCCGACGATTTCCGTCGTCGTCGGCGAGGGCGGCTCCGGCGGGGCGCTGGGCATCGGCGTGACCGATCGCGTCCTGATTCTGGAGAACAGCTACTACTCGGTCATCTCCCCCGAGGGCTGCGCCGCCATCCTGTGGAAAGACGGTGCCGCCGCCCCCAAGGCAGCCGAGGCCCTGAAACTCAGCGCCAATCACCTGGAAAAACTCGGCATCGTGGACGAGGTGATTGCCGAGCCTTCCGGTGGCGCGCACAACGACCCGGCCCAGGCCGCCGCCGCGCTGAAATACGCCCTGCAAAAACATCTGAACGATCTGCGCGCCCTCGACACGGAGCATTTGCTCGAAACGCGTTACGAGCGTTTCCGTCACCTTGGAGTCTACGAAGAGGCCGGCGTCGTGCGCAGCTAGCCCCAACCCCACCCATGCACCTCGTCCTCTTCCTTCTCTCCACCGCACTGCTGGCGGCGCAGCTTCCCCGCGCGTTGCCCAACCACGGCTTCGATCTGCCCAATGGCTGGCGCATCACGCCGGCCGGGCGCCAGATCGTCACGAGCGACTACGTGCTCAATCTCACGACGGCGCCGGGTGACCACCAACTCATCGCGCTGCACTCCGGATACAATCCCCACGGATTGCTGGTGATCGATCCGCAGAAAGCCGAGATCTCGGCGCGAATCCCGCTGAAGTCGGCGTGGTTCGGCCTGGCGTGGTCGCCGGACGGAAAGTCGCTTTTCGTTTCCGGTGGCAACGCCGAATCCCGGCAGAACCCGACTGCGGCCCCGGTATACGCCTTCGCCTATCGCGACGGCAAACTGAGCGAGCTACCGACCCGGCAGTTCAACCATCACGTGCCGCAGAGCGGGATCTACTGGTCCGGCCTGGCGCATCACCCGACGCAGCCGATCCTCTACGCCGCGAACCGCCAGACCAGGGCCGTCCGCGGCCACGTCGTGGCGTTCGACACCAATACCGGCGAACGGCTGGCGGAACTGCCCACAGAGATCCATCCCTACGATCTGGTCCTCGATCCCACCGGAGCCACGCTGTTTGTGTCCAACTGGTCCAGCGGATCGGTCACCGTCATCGATACCGCCTCCCGCAAGGTGAAAGCCACGATCAAGGTGGGGCACAATCCGAACGACATGGTGCTGGCGCGCGATGGGCGACTGTTCGTGGCCTGCTCGAACGAGAACTCCGTCTACGTGATCGATACGCGGCGCCTGCGGCCGATCGAGGTGATCTCGACCGCCATGTACAAGCTGGCGCCGGTGGGTTCGACGCCGAACGCGCTCGCGCTGGATCCCGCGCAGAAAGTCCTGTTCGTCGCCAATGCCGACAACAACAACGTGGCCGTGATCAACCTCAGCGACGCCGCGGTTTCGCACGTGGAAGGATTCATTCCGACGGCGTGGTACCCGTCGGCACTGGCCGTCTCGCCCGACGGGAAAGCGTTGTATGTCGGCGCGGCGAAGGGCTTGGGTGGATACTCCAACATCGATGGGCCGACGAGCCCGCTGGCCGTGTCCGGCGCGGGTTCGCGACATGTCGGGGCCTTGCAGAAGGGTGCCGTGAGCGTGATCCCACTGGAAAATCTGAGTCGCCAGATCCAGGCCTACACGCGGGAGGCCATGGCAAACTGCCCCTACAACGATGAGATGCTGGCCAGGGCGAAATCGCCGGCGGGAGGTCGATCGGTGCTGCCGCAGCAGGTGGGTGAAGGATCCCCGATCCGCCACGTCATCTATATCATCAAGGAGAACCGGACCTACGATCAGGTGTTTGGCGACATCGCCAAAGGCAACGGGGATCCGCGCCTCACCATTTTCGGCCGGCAAGTGACGCCGAACCAACACAAACTGGCGGAGCAATTCGTCTTGTTCGACAACCTGTATTGCGACGGGGAGGTGTCGGTGGACGGGCATTCCTGGTCAAATTCCGCCTATGCCACCGACTTCAACGAAAAGCGCTGGCCGCCGCAGTACGGTGGCATTTCGGTCTCGGTGAATGGACCGGCAAACACGCCGTCGTCCGGGCACATGTGGGACCTGGCGGCGAAGAAGGGTCTCACGTATCGCTCCTACGGCGAATATGCCCAGCGCGTGAGCGACGGCTCCCAGATGGACGCCGCGCCCGGCATCGCCGGACTGGTGGGCCACGTGGCCCCAAAGTTTCGGCTGCCGGGCATGCGCGATACCGACAACGTGAAAGCGTTCCTGGAGGAGTTCGATCGGTTTGAACAGGCGTATGATTCCCCCGATCCCACCAAGCGACTGCCGCATTTCATCGTGATGAGCCTGGGCGAAAATCACACCCAAGGGACCCGGCCGGGCGCGCCGACGCCCGTGGCCGCCGTGGCGAACAACGACTGGGCCGTGGGCCAGCTGGTCGACCGCGTAACCCACTCGCGTTACTGGGCCAACACGGCGATCTTCATCATCGAAGACGACGCGCAGAACGGGCCGGACCATGTGGACTCCCGCCGGACGGTCGGTCTGGTACTCTCCCCCTATACGAAGCGCAACGCCGTCGACTCGACGCTGTACACCACGTCGTCGATGTTGCGGACGATGCAATTGCTGCTGGGCCTGCCGCCGATGACGCAATACGATGCCGGCGCAACGCCCATGTACGCGGCCTTCACCGATCAGGCGGACCTGAGTCCCTTCACGCATGAGCCGCCACAGGTGGATGTGAACGCGAAAAACACCGCGCTGTCGTGGGGCGCCCGGGAATCGGAGCTGATGGATTTCTCCGACTACGATCTCACCCCGGAATTTGAGCTCAATGAGATTCTGTGGAAGTCGGTGCGGGGGGCGCTGTCCACGATGCCGACGCCCGTGCGCCATTTCCATTTCCGCAACTGAACCGCCCTCATCTCGCAATCGTCCGCGGATCGATCCCTTTGCCCAGTTCGAATACCTGCCCCACCGCGCCCACCACGCAGCGCGCCCGATCGAGCCCGAGATCGCGGCGGAAGCGATAGACCGTCTCGATGCCCGTGCAATGCGCGCCGATGAAATGCTCGACGCCAAACTCCCGCAGCCTTTCCGCCGTCCACGTCAACGTCTGCTCGCTCGCATTGAAGAGGTGAATCCCGCCGATTAACGCGTGCACCCGGGCGGGCCGCACGATCGTGCGGGCGTGCTCCAGGATGTTAATCACTCCGGCGTGACCGCAGCCCGTCACGACGACGAGCCCCTGCGCCGTGTCGATCACGAGCGCCATGTCGTCCGCCACCGTATCCTCGACCGACGCGCCGGCCGCGGTGGTCACCCGCGTGTTGCCGCTCCAGTTGCGCTCCGGATATTTGCGCGGCACCGGGCCGGTGAGCCACACCCCCGGCTGTAACCTGACCGGCCCGGCGTGCACCAAAAACTTGCCGCCCGTCTGCTCATACTCGGGCCGTACGCGAATCATCTGGTTCAACTCCACGCGGGGTGGCGTACCGCTGCGCGAATCAAAGAAGCCCTCGGCCACATGGGTCCGCGCGAGCGCGTTCGGATGCTTCGCGAGCACCTCGCGCCGCAATGTCATGAGCCCGCCAATGTGATCCCAATGCCAGTGGCTCAGGATCAGGTCGGGCACGTCGGCGAGATCGAGTTTCAACGTCTGGACGTTTTTCGAGACGACGTCGGTCTTCGCTCCAGTGTCGAAGAGTATCCGGCGCCCATCCGCCTCGATCAGCGCGGCAAAACCCCATTCGCCGAGTTCACCGCCATCGGCGAGCATGGTGGACAGCACGGTGATTTTCAGGGCGCGCACCTGCGCCCGGTCAACCGCCGCCGGCTCGGCGGCAAGCAGCGCGCCGCAAATCACCGCCCCTGCCATGAACCCGCTGGTCAATCGCTGCATGACCACAGTCGTTAATGCGGTCGACACCCGCGCGCCAAGGCCAAATCTGCTCCCGCATCCGCCCCGCACCCCGTCCACTCCCATGAAATCCGTCCGGGTTTTTCTCGCCACCTCCGCCGTTCTCCTCACGTCTGCCGCAGCCGCGGCCGCCCCCGCCCCCCAGCGCGACTATGCCACGCCGCGCTTCGCCGATCCTGGGCGCAGCGAAAGAATCAAGGCGATGCTCGCCGGGGTCGATCAGGTCTATGCCGATTTTGCCGCCCAGAAAAAATTGCCCGGCCTCGTCTGGGGCATCGTCCTCGATGGATCTCTCCTTCACACCGGGGCAATCGGCTTTGCCAATCTGGAGAAAAAAATTCCGGCGGCACCCGACACTTGTTTCCGCATCGCCTCGATGACGAAAAGCTTCACGGCCCTCGCCATCCTCAAACTGCGCGACGCCGGCCGGCTCGCCCTGCACGACCCGGTGGAGAAGTTCCTCCCGGAATTTCGCGCCATCGTACCGCTCACCACCGACGCACCGGTCATCACCCTGCGACATTTGTTGACGATGACCGCCGGCTTTCCCGAGGACAATCCGTGGGGAGACCGCCAGCTCGCCGTCTCCCCGGCGGACCTGCGGGCCTTCATCCGCCACGGTCTCTCGCTCTCCAACGCTCCCGGCATCGGCTATGAATACAGCAACCTCGGCTACGCGCTGCTCGGCCACGTCATTTCCCACGTGTCCGGCGAGCCGTACCAGCGCTACATCTCCCGGGAGATTCTGGCGCCGCTTGGGATGAAAGATACTCGCTGGGAATTCACCGAGGTGCCATCGGGCAAGCTCGCCCTGGGCTATCGCGTCGATGGCACCGGCTGGCAACTCGAGCCTTTGCTGCACGATGGCAGTTACGGCGCCATGGGCGGCCTGGTCACGACGGTCCGTGATTTCACTCACTACATGAATCTCCACCTCGCCGCCTGGCCCGCCCGCAACGAAACGGACGGCGGCCTCGTCCGCCGCGCCACCCTGCGCGAAATGCACAAGCCGGCCGAGATCACCAGCCTCACCGCCAACGCGAAAAACCTCGCCGGCGAACTTGCGCCCTTCGCGGCCGGCTACGGTTACGGCCTGCGCTGGACCATGGATCACAAGCACGTCGTGAGCGTCGGACACAGCGGCGGCCTCCCCGGCTTCGGCAGCAACCACACGCTCTATCCGGAACACGGCCTGGGAATCATGTCGTTTGCCAACCTGACTTACGCCGGCACGAGCGCCGTCAACACCAAGGCCGGCGCCATGCTGATCGAGCAGGCGCGATTGCCGCGCCGCACGCTCCCGGCCTCGCCCATCCTCCGGAAGCGCCAGCACCAGCTGGCCGAACTGTTGCAGTCGTGGGATGCGTCGCTCGCCGCGACCATCGTCGCGGAAAATTTCTTTCTGGATCGCTCCCGCGAGGCGTGGATCAAGTCCTCGCGGGCAACCTTCGCCCGCGTCGGCGCCATCAAGTCCGTGGGTGAAATCACTCCCGAGAACCAGCTCCGCGGGACCTTTGCACTGCTCGGCGAGACGGGGCGCGTCGACGTCTTCTTCACCCTCACTCCGGAAGACGATCCCCGCGTGCAACAGCTGCGTCTGACGTTTGTCGCGTCGCCTTAAAACGACGGCCTTTCGTGCTGCGTCACGAAATATCCAAACTCGGTCTTCCTGCCGCCCTCGCCTCGATCGCGGCGATAATCTGGTGGAGCCGGGCCCGTACGCGCCTGGTCTCCCGCGCGGCCCAGACTCGCAGCAGTGGCAGCCAGTCCGCGTCCGCTTCGGCGCCGACGAGGTCGGCGAGCAACAGCACGGTGTTTTGATTCCGCCCCTGGAGATCCACCAGCACCGGGGGCGGTTCGAACGCGGCCCCTTGCCGCACGGATTGTACCTGCGTCCGGAGCGCGGACAGCCACTCTTCAGCGGCGAAGCGCATCGCGAGCTGCAAACCATATTCCGAATAGGCGAGCAGAGGGAAACCGTCGTGGTCTTCGAGGCGCAGGATGTCATCGGCGATCAACGCGTCGATTCGCGCCAGCACCTCTTCTTGGGACACCCCCGCGAAGTACCCATAGCCCCGGGCCTGCTCCACGCCGTGCTGCAACACGCGCTTGGCCCGGCTGCCCCGCAGCGCCAGCGCGAGCGTCGTGCGGCCCACCCGGCCAATCAGCGAGTCGGCGACGCCGAGAATGGCCCGGAGATCGGCTTCGGGGAGTTGGTAAGACTTTCCGGTCTGCGATGGCATGGCGTGGCGTTGGCGCGCGATCACAAGAGGTAATCGCCAAGGCGAAGACAAAAGGAAAATCCCTCCCGCGCGCATCGTCTGGCAATACCGGAGTCGTTTGCCGCGACTACGCACCCCGCGTGTCTGGCATTGAACTCGCACCGTTGAACCCCTTGATTCGCACAACTTCCGCTGCATGAAAATCGCCGGCATCCTGTGTCCCAACGTCGTTCCCTTCAAAACGGACCGCAGCATCAACGAGGGCGAACTCCGCCGTTACATTTCCTGGCTCATCGAAAAAGGCATCAGCGGACTCTATCCCAACGGCAGCACCGGTGAGTTCATTCGCCTCAGTTTCGAGGAGCGCATCCGCGTCGTGGAGATTGTTGCCAGCGAGACCAAGGGGCGTGTGCCAATCCTGGCCGGCGCCGCCGAACCGAACCTCGACCTCGTACTCGAGGCTTGCGGCCGGTATGCCGACCTCGGCTGTCAGGCCGTCTCGGTCACCGGGCCTTATTACTACAAGGTCAGCCAGGAGAGCATCGAGCACTACTTCCGCGAACTCGCGCGCCGCAGCCCCATCGACATCCTCATCTACAACATCCCGCAATTCTCCAACGAGGTCAGCCTGGAGGTGGTGAAGCGGCTCGCGCTCGATTGCCCGCGGATCATCGGGACCAAGGACAGCAGCCGTGACATGCCGCGGTTCATGGCGACCCTCGAAGAAGTCAAATCGCAGCGGCCGGAATTCGTGTGTCTCATCGGCTGTGAGGAAATTCTTCTGCCTACGCTCCTGATGGGTGGCGACGGCGGCACCATTGCCACGAGCGGCGTCGCCCCGGAGGCGATCATGAAGCTCTACGACAATTTCAAGCGCGGCGACCTGGCCGAGGCGCGGCGCATCCAGTTCAAGATTCTGGAAATCATCAAGACCATGTTTGCGGCCGGAAACTTCCCGGAGGGATTTCGCGAAGGCGCGGCCCTCCGCGGTTTCGACATCGGGCGCGCCCGCCAGCCTCTCAGCGAGCGGGAGCAGGGCCATCTGGAGGACATCCGCTCCAAGCTGGCTTGTTTGCTCTCGGATTGCGGCTTCGCCGAAGCCGCTCATGCCTGCCGTCGTCCGTCATCCAGTCCGGCCTTGGCGCGCGTCGACATTGAACGCATCGTGCGCAACGTGATTCAGGATCTCGGCGCGGCCAAACGCTGAGCGGCTCCCATGCCTGTTCCCCCTCTCTGTCTGGGCTTCGCGGAAACCCAGTTCCTCAGCATCACCGCCATGGTCGCTGACGCCATGACCAAGGTCGCCAACGTCCGTCTGCTGGGATTGGAGCCGACCGGCTCCGAGCGAATTCTCATCCGGATTGCGGCTGACGCTCCGGCGGACATCCAGACGGCACTCGACATCGCGGAGGAAACCGCCGCGCGTCTCGGCAGCACCGTCACCACGACGCTGCTGGCCAATCCCGATGAAGCCATCCCGGCCCTGAATGCCGGCCCGCTCACTTTCAACAAGCTCTACGGTGGACGCGATGAACTCCGCCCCGCCGATCATCAGCCAAATCTCAAAACCACCATGAAAAACTCCTCCGAAGCCCTCGGCATCCTCGAAACCCAGGGACTGACCGCCATTCTCGAAGCCACCGACGCGATGCTCAAAGCCGCCAACGTAAAACTTGTCGGCAAGGAGAAGATCGGTGCCGCCTATGTAACCGTGATCATCCGCGGCGACGTGGCGGCGGTGAAGGCCGCCATCGATGCCGGCCAGCGCGCCGGCGCCCCGCTGGGCAAGATCATCGCCGCCCACGTCATCGCCCGGCCGCACGAGGATTTGGCCGCGCTGCTGCCCGGATAACCTCCCCTGCCGTTCCTGTCGAAATCGCGCACCTCTCGCCGATCTCGCCCCCACCCAAAAAAGAATTTCTCCGCCTCCCTCCGTCTTATGCCCTCCCTCCTCCCGCTCCTCCGTCACCTCATCCGCCTCGCCCCGCTCCTCGCACTCTCCCTGCCCGCAAGTCTCGTCGCCGCTGAAAACGCCGCTCCCCGCTGGAACATCCTCTTTGTTTTCGCCGACGACTGGGGTCGCTACGCCAGCGCCTACGCCGCCATCGATGGCAAGCCTTCCCTCAACGACGTCATCACGACCCCGCACGTCGACCGGATCGCGCGGGAAGGCGTCACGTTTCGCCACGCCTTCGTCAACGCCCCCTCGTGCACGCCCTGCCGCAGCTCGCTGCTGTCCGGACGTTATTTCTTCAACACCGGTCGCGGTGCGATCCTGCAGGGTGCCATCTGGGATGCCGCCATCCCGAGTTTTCCGCTCATGCTGCGCGAGGCCGGCTACCACATCGGGAAAAGCTACAAGGTCTGGAGTCCGGGCTCACCCGCCGACGCGCCGTTCGGCGGCCAGACTCACGCCTACGAAAAATCCGGCCGCGCCCCGAACAATTTTTCCGAGGAGACCGCCGAGCGCGTCGGCCACGGCCTGAGCGTGGCCGCCGCCCGCGCCGAAATCCTCGCGCAGGTGCGCGGTAATTTCGATGCGTTCATGGCCGACCGGAAACCCGGCCAGCCGTGGCACTATTTCTTCGGCACCACCACCACGCATCGCAAGTGGATCAAGGGCTCGGGCAAATCGCATTGGGGCATCGACCCGGAGCGGCTGAAAGGGAAAATGCCCGCGTTTCTGCCCGACGTGCCCGAGGTCCGCCAGGACGTCGCTGACTATCTGGGCGAATGCCAGGCCGTCGACGCGTGCCTCGGCGTCTTGCGCGAACGACTCGAAGCCAGCGGTGAACTTGATCGCACGCTCATCGTCATCAGCGGCGATCACGGCATGCCCGGTGTTCCCTCGGGCAAATGCAATCTCTACGACCACGGCACCGCCGTCTCCCTTTTCGTCCGCGTGCCTGGCGGCAAGGGCGGCCGGGTGATCGACGACTTTGTGCGCCTGCCCGATCTCGCACCGACCTTCATGGAAGTCGGCGGCGCCAATCCGCCCGAGGGGCTCTATGGCCGCTCATTGCTGAAGCTGCTCCAATCCGGTCGCAGCGGCCAGGTCGAAGCCGACCGCACCTGGGTGATCACCGGACGCGAACGCCACGTGGAGGATGCCCGCGAAGGCTACCTGCCCTACCCGATGCGGGCGTTTCGGACGAAAGACTTCGTTTACATCCGCAACTTCCGGCCTGACCGCACGCCGATGGGCGATCCCAAGACGGCCCTGGATCCGGCCACCCTCGCCGGACCCGCCCTCACCGAAAACACCCGGATTGGATTTGCCGACATGGACGGCAGTCCCACCAAGGCCTGGCTCATCGCCCACCGTGACGACCCAAAGTGGAAATGGCTTTATGAACATTCCTTCGGCAAACGTCCCGGGGAGGAACTCTACGATCTGCGCAAGGATCCGGATCAGGTGAAAAACGTCGCCGCAGATCCCGCGTACGCGAAGACCAAGTCGGAGATGTCGGCGCAATTGATGAAGCGCCTCACTGACGCCAAGGACCCGCGCGTGACCGGCGACGGCCTGACGTTTGAGCGCCCACCGTTCTCCGGCCCCCTCGAAGCGGGCGCGGGCGGAAAGGGTCAGAGAAAGAAAGCGGCGGACAAGAAGGCGGAGTAAGAGCGTGGTGCGAACACGATTCCCGCAGCCGCGAGCGTGAGTGAGTGGATGTCTTCCGACACGCCCAGGCTCGCGATCTGTCGGGAAACGCCGGTCAACATCGCGCCGAATTCATGACTTGGAGACGACCGGTCATGCGGACTTCGGTCGGGTTTTGGATTTTGGCGCAGCAGCGCCGGTAGGGCCCGACCTCCGGGCGGGCTGCGGTCGGGCGGACTTCTGACGGCCCGCCCGGAGGTCGGGCCCTCCCCTCGGAGTAGTTCGGACTCCACGAGACCTTGAAATCGATGGGGAACCCGACCGGCTGTTCGCGCCGACCAACAAAAAAGCCCGGCGCAGATGCGCCGGGCTTGGCAAATTCGAACGTTTCCGGAAGCCGCTTAGGAGGCGGCCACCATGTCCTTCTTGATCACCGGAATCGCGAAGGCCCCGCGACCGACGCGTTTGAGCAGGTGGTTCTTGTTCGCGGCCGCGACGATCTCCTTCTCCGAACCCACGAAGCGCTCGTTCGCGGCGTCGATCTTCAAGAGCGGCCCGACGACCGTCTTCGTCGTGTCGGCATCGACATTGTTGGCCTTCAGGTGCTCGAGCATGCGGGCGAAGGAATCCGTGGTGTTCTTGTCCGACTTGATCGCGTCGGCCAGAGTCGCGTTGGATTTTTCCGCGCCAATCAGGTAGGACACGTTTGCCAGATGGCAAAGCGCCGACGAGTAGTGGGCCTCGGCGACCAAGCCGTTCACGACTTTCCGGGTCTGCATGGCCTTGACGAAGTTGGCGCGGTGTTCGCCCAGGGTGTTCTTCGCGAGCTTTTGGATCACGGTGTTGCTGGCGTCGTAAATGACCACCGTGCCGTTTTCGCTGATTTGCAGGTGTCCGCCCTCGCATTGCACCACGACACCGACCGCCGCGCCCTTGTAGCGATCCATGGCGCGCATGCCCGCCTTCATCGGAAGCCCGCGAACCTCAAAAATCAAGGGTGCCTTCTCGTAGCCCAAAACCGAGATGAGCGTGTTGGGCGTCTCGGCATCATCGAGGTAGCCAAAACGACCGCCGAAGCTCATCACGTTCGGGGGCAGGCCGGGTTCGCCGAGGAACCAGCGCGCCACGTCCATCTGATGGATGCCTTGGTTGGTGATGTCGCCACCACCGTAATTCCAGAACCAATGCCAGTCGTAGTGTACCGAGCCCTTCGGCCCGTTGCGACGCGGCGCCGTGAGCGGAGCCGGGCCGGTCCAAAGATCGTAATCGATGCTGGCGGGCACCGCCTGCGGACCGGTCGTCTTGCCGATGCTGTCGCGCTGCTTGTAGCAGAGTGCGCGGGCCCACTGAATCTTGCCCAGTTTGCCGGAACGAACGAAAGCGATGGCTTCCTTGATGTCGTCAGACGAACGGTTCTGCGTGCCGGCCTGGACAATGTTCTTGGTGTATTTCTTCGTCGCCTCGACCGCCTGCCGGCCTTCCCACACGTTGTGCGACAGCGGTTTTTCAACATAGACATCCTTGCCGGCCTGAAGGCCCCAGATCGTCTGGAGCGAGTGCTGGTGGTTCGGCGACGCGAGCACCACCGCGTCGATATTCTTGTCTTCCAGCAGCTTTCGATAATCGGTGTAAGCCGTGACCTTGATGCCCTTTGCCTCAGTCTCACTGACTCGCTTGGCCAGCACCGCGCTGTCGACGTCACAGAGTGCCACCAAGCGCGTGCCCTTCATGTCGTAGTACGTTTTGATGTGGCCGGCCCCTTGCGCATTGATGCCGACGACTGCGACACGGATGTCGCCATTGGCGCTGCCTGCGGCGGGCGCCGTCTGGCCGTAAAGCCGGGTCTGGCCGGCGACAATCGCGGCGCCAGCGCCAACGACCGTGGTTTTGAGGAATTCTTTTCGGGTCCAGTTTTTCATGACTTGATTTCGATGACTTGAGGTTGAGGCAGCGCCGGGTCTAGCGGCAAAGGGGAGGGTGAAATGACAGGTTATTTTTTCAGAGTGCAGGGCGAAGGTCAACCCCGCGGTTCAAATGACGCAAACGGGGCCGGGGGGATTCAAAAATGTTGATCTCTGCGCTCGAATGGTCAGCCAACGCGGCGTGAGCCAAATTCAGCCGGAGGGCGTTTTACCGCTGAAAACGAAAACGCAAAAGGTGGAAACCGATGTCCTCATCGGGTTTTGAATCGTGCGCTCTCAAATCAGCCCGAAGGGGACATCGGTCTCCACCATGCATTGTATCGTTGCGGCTGAGCGTGCTCGTCTCAATCCGCTGCGCGCCTATTCGTGCCGATTTGGCCGGTTCATTTTCCAGGCGGATTCACCCCGGATTTCACGGATCGCCACGGATGGAAATCGTCGGACGCTTGACGCCGCGCCCGGGTGACCGAGGCTGGAGTCCTTGAACCCAAATACTCGCTGGGCCACGTCATCCCCGTGATCGATCGCCTGCTGTCCTCCGGCCGCATTCGCCGCGCCATCTGGCAACTGTGGTATCCATTCCTCACCCGCCGCCTGCAACAGGAGGATGTCCTGTTTCTCAATTACGCGTATGAGGAGGACCCGCCGCACGCCCTGCCCCTGGCACCTGCCGACGAGCCCAACCGGGCGTGCATCCAGCTTTACCACCACGTCGCCGCCCAGACCGAACTTTCGGGCCGGCAGATCCTCGAGGTGAGCTGCGGTCACGGCGGCGGAGCCTCGTACTTGACGCGCACCTTTCACCCCGCGGGGTACACCGGCCTCGACCTGAACCCCGCTGGCATCGCGTTCTGCCGTCAGCGCCACCGGGTGGATCGACTCGCGTTTGTGCAGGGCGATGCCGAGAACCTGCCCTTCGCCGCCGCCACGTTCGACGCGGTCCTCAACGTGGAAGCCTCGCATTGTTATCCGTCGTTCCCGCGTTTTCTCAACGAAGTCGCCCGGGTGCTGCGGCCCGGCGGGAAGTTCCTCTACGCCGATTTTCGCTTCGCCAACGGTCTCGCCGAATGGGAGGCCGCCTTCGCCGCCGCTCCCCTGCGGCTGCTGCAGACCCGGGTGATCAGCTCCGAAGTCCTCCGCGGCATGAATCTGAATTCCTCCCGCTCGCTCGATCTCCTCCAACGCCATCTCCCACGCTTTCTGCATGCGCTCGGCCGCGACTTTGCCGGCGTGCAGGGCTCGCGCCTCCATACCGCGCTCGCACGCGGCGAGCTGTCCTACCGCTCCCACCTCCGCGAGAAATCGGCCACTGCCCAAGGCTGATTCGCTCGGCGCACCGGCGCCGATCACCGGTAGCCCCGACTCAAGTCTGGCGGCAGCCGCCGAGCCAACTTCGCGTGCCCCCAGACGAAATCTTCCGTCCACCGCCCAATCTGGTGCTGCTGAAAGTGTCACGTAATACGTGACACTTTGAAGTTCGAGGCGGGCAAAAAGGGATCGACAGCCGCGAGCCGGTTCGAAAAAGGGCACTGGCCTTCGGCGCATGCGGCGCTCAGGTTCAACGCATTCGACGGGCCAACCGCTGCCGTCCAACCCGGTCCGCGTTCTCTTTCAAACCATGACCACCCTGCCCCGATCACTCCGCTCCCCTTGGATGATCCGTCTCAGCGCATTCGCGTTGTTCGCTCTCGGCTGTTTTCCCCTTCGCGCCCCGGCGGCGGAAGCCCCGGCCGCCGCCACCCTCTCCGGCAATGTCAGCAACGCCGGCACCGGCAACCTCCTCGAAGGCGCGCGGATCGATCTGCCGGCCCTCGGTTTCACCGTACTCACCGACAACACCGGACGCTTCGTCCTCAGCGGTGTCCCGGCCGGCACCCACGAGGTCGTCGCCACCTACCTCGGCCTGGATGCAGTCCGGGCCACCGTCACTGTCGCGGCCGGTCAGCTCGCCACGCGCAATTTCGATCTCACCTCCGGCATCTACAAACTCGATGCCATCACGGTGACCGGCGAGCGCGAGGGCAACGCCGCTGCCCTCACCGCCCAGCGCAACGCCACCAACGTCAAGAACGTCGCGTCCATCGACGCCTACGGCAATCTGCCAAATATGAACGCCAGCGAACTCGCCGTGCTCCTGCCCGGGGTCGCCGGCAACCTCAGCGACGAGGGCAACATCATCGGCTTCACCGTCCGCGGCATGACCAGCGGCAGCAACACCATCACGGTCGATGGCGCGCTTCTGGGCAGCCAGGGTGGCGACAGCCGCCAGACTCGCATCCACACCATCACCGGTTCGATGTTCGACTCCCTCGAGGTCACCAAGGGCCACACGCCCGACAAGGAGGCCGGCTCGCTCGGTGGCACCATCAATCTCAAGAGCCGCTCCTCGCTCAACATGAAGGAAAAGCGCCGCGTCACGTACAATTTCTCCGCGCGCATGGCGCCTCCCGGCACCGAACAGATTCCGATGCGCGAGCAGCACCGCACCCATCCGCTGCTCAACGTCGCGTACCAGGAGGTCTTTGGCGTTTTCGGCGGCGAGCGCAATTTGGGCGTGGCGCTCAACCTCTTCTACAGCGAGCAGGCACTCGGATCCTTCAGCACCACGCGCGACTTTCAAAATGTTTCGACCACGCCCGCCTACGTCTGGGACTACCGCACGCAGGATAATTACAACAACCGGAAGCAAACGAGCGTGAGCGCCAAGTTTGACTACCGGCTTTCGGCCAGCACGAAACTCTCGCTCAATACGATCTACAACGACGCCTTCGAGCGCTTCCGCCTGCGCTACTATTTCCGCGCGTTCACCGGCAGCCAGACCACCGTGCCCAGCGCGACTTCGGGGGTCATTCCCGGCTTCACCGACCGCCTCACCCAGGTGCGTCCGATCGCCGCCTCGACCATCAGCATCCAGTCGCAGATGTCTAATTTCTTCCACCGCCAGCGCCACTTCGATCTCGGCGCTGAACAGCGTTTCGGACCGCTCGAACTCGATTACAACGGGGTCATCAGCCGCGATTCCATCAGCAGCGGTTCCGGCCTCGGCGGCGATCTCACCAACCAGGTGACCGGCGTGGGCTGGATTCTCGATCGCACCAAGTCCGATCTTTATCCGACCTTCACCCAGGCCGGCGGGCCCGACATTAGCAACCCCGCCAGCTACCGGCCGACCACTTTCGTGTTTAATGACAACAAACCCGTGCACGAGATCAGCGAACTCCGGGCCAATGCGCGCTATCGACTGCCCTTCAATCACTCCATCTTTGCCAAAGTCGGCTACCGCTGGCGCGAGGAGGTTGCCGGCGCCCGGGTCAATAAGAACCGCCGCTACAATTTCACCGGGACCAACTCCGGCCAGCTGCCCACCGATCCCACGATCAAGACATTTGGCGACCACAAGACCGGCCTGAAGATCCCGGCGTGGAACGCCAACGCCCTCGCCCGCGACCGCACGCCCCTCGATCCCACCCTGTGGAGCGAGGACCGTTATTTCGCGGCATCATCGCAATACACCGGCGTCCGCCTGGTGACCGAAACCGTCCACGCCGGCTACGGCATGATGCAGGGCAAGATTGCCCGGACGGGATTTATCGCCGGCGTCCGCGTGGAGGAAACCCGGGACGAAAGCTGGGGCTGGGTACGTTCCCGGGTCGGCAGCACCGCCGCCCAGCAGGCCGCCGATCCCATCGGCTCGGCGCAGCGCGATTACGCCAACAACCGGCGCGAGGTCGACGGACGCTACACCAAGTCCTTCCCCAGCGCCCACGTGACCCAGGATCTCCTGCCCAATCTCAAAGCCCGCCTGAGCTGGTCGAACAGCTTCGGCCGCCCGCCCCTCAACAACAGCTATCCGAGCGAGAGCGTCAATGAGACAGCCCAAACCCTCACCATCAGCAACCCTGCGCTGAAACCGCGGCTGGCCGAAAATTGGGATGCCGCGCTGGAGTATTATTTCGAACCCGTGGGCAACGTATCCATCGGCTGGTTTCACAAAATCATCCGCGACTATAGCGTCAGTGGCATCCTGTCCGGCACCGTCGGGACCGGGACCGACAACGGCTACAATGGCGACTACGCCGGGTTTGGCATCCTCACCAGTCAGAACCTCGGCACCGCGATCGTCCAGGGCTGGGAGTTGAGCTACAGCCAGCAGTTCAGCTTTCTGCCGGGCTGGCTGAAAGGCCTCGGTGGCGGCGCAAACTTCACGGTTCTTGATACGCACGGGAATTTCGGCGGCACGGTTGAGCGCAAGAAGGGCGAAGTGCCGGGCTTCATCCCGTTTACCGCCAACGCCAATCTCAACTGGCGCCACCGCGGCTTCAGCGCGCGCCTCATCTGGAGCCGCACCGGTGAGTTCATCAACGCCTTCACCGCCGCCGGCTCCGGCCGAAATCAATACACCCGGCGGCGCACGATCACGAACTGCGGCGTCGCGTACCAGATCCGTCCGGCACTTTCGCTGACCCTCGATGTGGGCAATGTCTTCAATACGCCGCAGGTGTTCTACCGCGGCATCGCCGATCAAATCTCCGAATACCGCATCCCGGGCACGACCGTCACCTTCGGCGTGAGCGGGCGCTTCTGAACGATCGTTCTCGTTCCTCGTAATCGTTCTCGTTCTCCCGGAAACGGCACGCGCCGCGTCAAATCCGGGGGAGAACGAGGAACGCGTCGGCGTTGGGCCGGCGTGCCTACTTCCCCTCCCGCGCCCACTGCTTCATCTGCGCGATGTTCTTCTCCGTGACCGTCTCGCCCTTGCCCTTGTTCGCCCGGCCGCCGAGATAAACCTCCATGTCGCTGTCGTACATCGCCTCGGATTCCGGGCCGCGATCACCGGTCTCGGCCATCCAGCGGTCGAGCCGCGCGCGCAAGGTTTCGAGCGTGCCGCGCTGCGCGGGATCGCCCGCGAGGTTTTTCACCTGCCAGCGATCCGTCGTCCATTCGTAGAGCTCCTCCGCCGGACGCGTCGGCCGGAAGAGGAGTTGCTCCGTCAACCGGTCGAGTTTGCCCGCCGCGTGCAGGGTGCGGAGCGTCTGCACGATCGACTTGCCGTCCTTGTACGCGTTGGGCTGCAGGTGGGGGCGCTGCGGATGGAAATTGCGGATGTAGAGAAACCGATCGCTCCGCACGCTGCGCAACCGCTCGACGGTCTCGTCGCAACGATCGCGCGCGGCAAAGGCAAACTCCCGCGGCCGGTAGGCCGCCGCGAACACGTTTTTCGCCTGCATGCCCCCGGGCAGCGGCACACCGGCGGCGGCGAGGGAGATCGGCGTGAGGTCAATCAGCTCGATCAGGTCTTCACGCACCTGACCTCGCGGAATGCCCGGTCCGCGGACGACGAACGGCACGTGCGTGCCCTCGTCATAGAGAAACTGCTTCCCGCGCGCGTGGCTGATGCCGTGGTCGGTCGTGAAAATCACCAGCGTCTGATCGAGGATGCCTTCTTTTTCCAGCCGCGCGATAACGTCGCCGACGTGTTTGTCGGTGAAGCGCACTGCATCCAGGTACGCCGCCCAGTCGCGCAGCATCACCGGGTCGCGCGGATAATAGGGCGGCAACACGACTTTCGCGGGATCGGTCGCGCCACCCAGCTCCGCCCGGGCGCGCTCAGCCAGGCGCCGGGCGGTCTCGTCGGAACCACCGCGCAGCTTGCCGCCCCCTGTCATCACCTGCATAAAAAACGGCTGGCCCGGCTTCCTTCCCGCCCAGTCGCTGCTGTCATACATCGCGGGGCTCCATTCGAAATTATAGTCGGTCTTGCCGAGGCCGTCCCCGCCGCCCTTCCGTTCGGCTTTCGTCTTGCCCGTCCGGCTTGTATTCGGAAGCCCGCTACCAATGCAGGTGTAATAACCCGCCTGCTGCAGCCGCCGCGGGGTCGGCGCGACGCCGTCCGGCAGCAGAATCTTCTCCACTCCGCGGCCGCTGCGGTGATGGTGCGCGCCAATCGCGGTCTGGTACATCCCGGTGATGAACCCCGAGCGGCACGGCGAGCACACCGGCGCCGCCGTGAACGCCCGGCTGAACCGCGTGCCTTCACGCGCCAGCCGGTCGACGTGCGGCGTTTCAATCAGCTTTTCACCGTAGCACGAGAAATTCGGCGACATGTCGTCGGCGATGAACCAGAGGATATTCGGCCGGGCCGCGGCGGCGGAAGCCAGCGGAGGCACGAGCGCCAAAACGAGGCTCGCCAGCGGGAGGATTTTTTTCATGGGGAGGGGAAGCCAGCTTCGGACCGAAGGGGCGCCAACGACAAGCCCAGATCCCCGGGGCCGGTCGATCCGCGGAAAACCCACCCGGGAAACTTGTCACGTATTACGTGACAAGATCGATGGAGGCGGGGTGCCCTCACCCCGCGCAATCGTTCAATCGGCGGGTGAGGGCACCCGCACTCCATAAGACGGATTCCGTAAACTGGCAGACGCGCCCGCCCTGCCCCTGCACTCGCGGGAATTTTCCTTCCGCCGAGGCGCGAACCGCGTAGTGGTAAACCTCCGCGCCACGGCCACCTGGCTCGCATTCCTCTCCCACGTTTCCATGATCCATCACCCTCTCCGCGCCTCGCACGTCACCCGGGCCTGGCTGACGCTGGCAGCTTGCGCGCTGGCCTGCGCCGTCCCCGCCGCGGAGCCCAAAGCACCGAGGGCAAAGAAAGCCCCGCAGGCTGCCACCGCCCAACCAGCATCGTCCGCTTCCTCGCCGCTCGCCGACTGGGTCGAACCCAATTTCCCCTTCTTCTCCTCGGTGCTCGATGCGCGGAAGGCGGGCGCCGGCCTCCCCGCTGACAATCTCTCGCCGCGCGGCCTCGTGCTGAACCTTGGGAGCAATTGCTGGGCCTGCTTCGATCCCGACCTGTTGCGCGTCGTCGCCCTCTGGCGCGGCAACGGCGTCAGCCCCACCGCCCTCGCCCCGGGCTCGTATCACGACATCTCCCGGAAAACTCCCGGCGGCCAGGAGGGTTTGCCGCGACCCGACGGCAGGCTGTGGATCGCCACCGGCATCTACCCCGGGTGGCAGACGGGCCTCACCCTTTCACTCGCTGACCCGCGCGAGCCGGCGCCCAGCCCCGAGGAAGTGGGCCGCGGCGCGCTGCCGGAGGCCCTGGGGCGCTTCAACTCCCTGCGCCTCGTCGGCGACACCGTCGTGCTCGAGTACACCGTCGGCGCCACCAGCGTGCGGGAGTGGCTGACCGCTTCCGGTCCTGCCGCACAGCCGACCGTCGAGCGCCACTTCCAAATCGCCGCATCGGGCGAGACCCTGCGCCTCGTGCTCGGCGTGAAATCAGCCGCGACCGTGCTGTCGCTCGGCGTCGCACCCGACTCTCAGGGCGGCGTCGAACTCGTGACGGAAAACAATGTCGCCAGTGTCCGCTTGCCCGCCCGCCGCGCTCCGTTGAATTTCGCGGTCGCCTTCGTGAACGGTCCCAACGTCTCCGTCGCTCCGGTGGCGGTCCGACCCTTGCCCAGCGGTCCACCCACGCCACGCTGGCCGCAGGAAATCGCTACGACCCTCACGCCTTCGGGGACCAAGGCGGCCTATGTCGTCGACCACATCGACCTGCCGGAGATCAATCCATGGCGTCGCGCGGTGCGGCCGTCTGACATCCAGTTTTTCAAGGACGGCACCGCGGCCGTCGTAACCATCGACGGCGACGTCTGGCTTCTGCGCGAGCTGCACAAGTCCAGCGGCCAGGCCTACTGGCGGCGCTTTGCCTCCGGCCTGCACGAGCCGATGTCGCTCGTGATTCGCGACGAGGAACTCTTCGCCTTCGATCGCAACGGCCTCTGGCGCCTGCGCGACACCAACGGCGACGGCGAGGCCGACGTCCACGAACTGTTCTCCAACGCCTTCGCACAGACCGCCGACATGCGCGAATTTCCCTCGCAGGTACGGCTCGCGCCCGGCGGTGAATTCGTGATCGCCAAGGGCGGCCAGCAGGCGACCACCCAAGGAAAACACAACGGCAGCGTGCTGCGCATCTCCGCCGACGGGACGCGCTCCACCGTGCTCGGATACGGTTTTCGTCAGCCCAACATCGGCGTCAACCCCCGCACCGGCCTCGTCACCGCGAGCGATCAACAGGGCCAGTACATCCCGTCGACCCCCCTGCACATCGTGCGCGACGCGCAGTTCTACGGATTCCTCGCGCCCTTCGTGCCGCGCCAAGAATATCCCGCGCCCATTGCCGAGCCGCTCACCTGGCTGCCCCACCCCGTCAATGCCTCGGCTCTCTCGCAGGCGTGGCTCCACGACGCCCGCCTCGGGCCGCTGAACGACACGCTGGTCCACATCGGCTATAACAAGCCCGAGTTGTTTCACGTGCTTTTCAACCAACGCGGCACGCGGCCGCAGGCCGCGGTCGTGAGCATCACCCGCGCCTTCGAGTTCCCGCCGCTCAACGGTTCGGTCAACCCGGCCGACGGTCTGCTGTACATCGCCGGTTTCCAGGTGCTCGGCTGGGGCAACATCATCGACGTGCCCGCCGGCCTCGGCCGCGTGCGTTACACGGGCGGGCCCGTGACCCTCCCGCGCGAAGTCGTGCCGATGGACCGGGGCGTGCTGCTGCGCTTCGAGGTGGCCCTCGATCCCGCCAAGGCGCGCGACCCCTCCAGCTACTCGCTCCAGTCGTGGGCCTACGAGCGCACCTACAAGTATGGCTCTCCTCAATACAAGGCCGACGGCACGCCCGGACAGGACGCGTTGACGGCCAGCAGCGCCTACCTGGCGCCCGACAGCCGCAGCGTGTTCGTGGGCGTGCCCGGGATGAAGCCGGTGATGCAGCTCCGCATCGGCTGGTCGCTCGCAACCGCCGGAGGGGCGCGCTTCGACGACAACGCCTACACGACACCGTACGAACTCGCGAAATTCGATTCGCGGGCGGAAGGCTTCGGCGACCTCACGGTCGATCTCACGCCACGCGCGGCGGCGGTCCAGGCCAGCGGCCCGGTGACCGCCGAAGAAGGCGGCCGGTTGTCGCAGCTCTTCGCCTGCATCACCTGTCACGGCTCAAACCTCAATCCCGCCATCGCCCGCTCCGGCCCGCCCTGGCAGGGACTCTACGGCACGGAGCGAAAGGTGTTTGTCGCCGGAAAAGCCAGCCAGGTGCAGGCCGACGAGACCTATCTCCGCGAGTCGATCCTCGACCCCACCGCCAAGGTCGCCGCCGGATTCGAGAAGGGCGAATACGCCATGCCCAGCTACGCCGGCGTGCTCAACCCTTCGCAAATCGAGGCGCTGATTCTCTATATCAAGAGCCTGCAATAACCCGCGCCGCCAGCGGTTCCCCCTGCGTCAAGTTAACTCGGATCCTTCCGGCTCAAATCCGCCGGCCGGCCACGGTTGATCTCACTTCCCGCTCCACCGCCGGTATTCCTCCGCGCAGTCTTCCGGGCTGACGAATCTCTTCCACACCAGCCGCCCCTTAAAGCCGTAGGTCCGGCCCGCTTCAACCCGGTGGATCACGTACTGGAAATCCCACGCGGGGCGCGGGCGTTTGGGCACCTTGAACTTGAACAGGCTGAAACGGATTTCGTCCTCGGGCGTATGCAGCCGGTCGAACATGAGGACGAAAGCCATGTCGCGAACCGCGCGGCCGTAGTAGAACGGCGCCGTGAAGCGCGGCCAGTCGTAGCTCCAGAGGTTGAGCTTGAAGTTGTGGTCGGCATCGTAGGCGAGGTCCGCCGCGGGTGCGCTGCGGTAGGTGCCCCCGCTCCGGTGGTCGGCGTGGCCCGGCGGTGCTTCGGCGCGAATCCACCGCTCCGGTGCACCGGGCGCCTCGATGCCGCGGAAATGCAGGGCGATGTCGGCCACATCATTCATGTAGTCCGCAAAAAACAACACCGCGTACCCGCGCCGGCCGAACAACTCTGGGCGGTGCGCCTGACACTGGAACTCGAAATCGAGGTAGTGCGGCGGCCGCACCGTGTACTTGAACGTCGATGACAACGACCACGGATCGTCCTCCGCTTTGCGCACCAGCACGGCGGAAGCGCTGCCGGGCAGGTGTTGCAGTTCGTAGCGGCCGTGGCGCGACGTAAACGAGTTTGCCTGGTTGGGATGCCCGGAGATTACATGCTCGAAATTCAACCCCGCGGAGGCGCCCGCGGCGTCGGGATCGAACGCATCGAAATCCCCCGCCGCCGCGACGTGGAAGAGCGAATCGACCCCGCTGAGGGAGGTTTTGGGTGACCCGGTGTTGTCCCGCAATCGGACGGACAACTCGCCGAGGCGGATCGAGGTCGTTTCGACAATTTCCCCGTGCGGAGCCGGTTCGGCGGCGCTCGTCCCGTTCACCCCGAGAAGCCAGGTTCCGGCGAGAAACGCAAATTGAGCGAAACGCCGTGTAAAGCTTCCGCAATCGGAGGTGTGGCCGGGTGATTTCCTCACGCGGGATCAAGTAACCGCCCAAGGCTTCGCGGGCGATTCGAATCCCGGTCTTCACCGCCCCTGTAGAACGCAAACGCGCTCCCTGCCAAGGCCGGTGCAAGGAGGCCCGGCGAAGTCCAGGCCCTGCCGGTCAGCTTTCCTTACTTCGCAGCCAACCGCACCTGCACGGGCTGCTCGCCGCCGGGCGCGGGGAAACGGATGGTGTGCGTTCTCCCGCCAAGCGTGATCTCCGCGGTCGTTCCTCCGCCGCCGGAATCAACGCGCTTCGCCTGCCACTTCGCCGCCTGACCTGCGCGATGCGGCACCAACACGGTGACGACGCCGAGCGCGGTCCGCTTCTCCGTCGTGCCCGCCTCGACGTGCCAGATGTTCGGAAACTCCCGCGACGGCGCCGGCTTGAATCCATCCGTCTGCGCGAACGCGAGCGGCACCGGCGACAAGTACGCGACCTCGAGTCCCGCGCCCGGCTGATCGATCCGCAGCCGCGCCGCCGCCTCGTCGATCGTGAATGCCTTCAAGCCATGCAGCATGAATTGAAACGTCGCCGGCTCGGGCGCCACGAGTTCGTCGTAGAACACGACGAGGGGATTCGTGCCTTTCACGAACACCACATGGCGCCACGCCTTTTGGAGCCGCACCCCGTAAGCCAGTGTCGCGTCGCCCGCGATGTAATCGTAGGCCGGCGTGAGTTGTTCGCGCACGATCCGCCCCGTCGAATTTACCGAGTGCGGCAGCTGGCCCTCGCCGTTGACAAGCACCGCGTTCTGCGCCCGCGTCGTGTGCACGAATTCGTAGTGAAATTTGCTGCCGTGCAGATCGCGGTAGCCGTTCGCGACGAGCAGCGCCTCGCCATAGGCGTTCAGGAGGAACGAATTTTGCGGATTATGTCCGTGGCTCTGTGACCCGAACGGGCTCGCCTTGAACGCGAGGTGCACGTCTTCGCGGCTGTCGAGCAGCGTGGTGTGCAGACTGGCCACGCCAATTCCGTGAAAAACCTTCGAGGGCGGCAGATCGGCGGGCGGCCGCGGTGCCGGCATCGCTGGGAGATTTGCTCGGTAGAGGAAGCCGAGAAAGCCACCGTTCTCGCGCATGCCATTTTCCTTCGCCCACCAGCGCCAATATGCGGCGTTGCCGCCATCGCCACTCGCGCTGCGCGCCCGCACATGGTACTCGATAAAACTGGGCGCCGTGATCGCCCGGAACGACAAATCCCCAAAGCCCGCGTTGGGCGAATGCGGCGGCGCGAGGTACAACGGATAGTCGCCGACCTGCGCGAAGAACGGCTTCTTCAGCCCGTCGAGGCCGAGCGCCGACTGCGCCACCTGCAACCACCAGACCGTCTTGTTCTGGTAGCCGCTCCAGTAGCTCACGCCCTCGTGCCAGCCCCCGTCGTCATCCGACCACACGGGATAACATGCGAAGAACTTGTTCACCGCGTAGTCGAGCCACTGCGGCGCCTCTGGGATCTCATCGAGAAACGCGATGCCCGTCTCCGCGATTTTGTGCCACACCCGGTTGGCATGGCTCCCGAAGGGCCGCTGCAGGTGCCCCACCCCGCGGGAAACCTCGCTGCTGTTCCACGCGTCGATCACCCGCTCGCGCATCGCCGCCTGGACCTTGGCGCGGTCCGCCGGCGTGAACATATCCCACGCCCAGTCGTACGCGCGCGCCGGACGGTAGAGCAGGGGTTTGCCCGCCTCGCAATTGAGCGTGAAGTTCGTGTTGCCCTTCGGATCCCACGAGGCGAGATGCAGCACCCAGCGGCGCGCCGCCTCACCGTAGGCTTTGTCTCCGGTCATCAAGTACACGAACGCGATTGTCTCGGCTTCGTCGCAAGCCTTCTCCGTCTGCACGCGATTCGGCCACCAGTACTTGATCAGTTCGGCGTTGTTTTTGTCGCGCGCCGATCCCTTGTGCTCCGGCTCCGGCGTCGGGCCGGCCTTGATGAACGCATCCGCCGCCTTCCGCAGCGCGGCGAACGCGGTCGCTTCACGTCCGCGCGCGAGTTCGCGCAGCCGTGGCAAATTTTCCGGGCGCAAGAAGAGCCGCGGGTGCGACTGCGGCACTTTCGCGCGTTGCTGCGCGAGCGTCGGCATTGGGAGCGTGGCCGCTCCGGCCGGGACCTCGACGCGGCGCGCCACACTCCATTCGGTGACCTCGTCCTTCGCCGTCACCGCCCGATACCGCCAGTAATACGTGCCCGGCGCAACAGCCTCCGAGTGCGTGTACGTCGGCCACACCACGCCCTCAACGGTAGTCGTCGTCGCCGCCGGGAACGCGCGATCCCGCGACCACTGCACCGCGTAGGTCGCCGCATTCGTCGGCGCGATCCAGGTGAACGACGGCGGATTCAACGGTACCGCCGCACCGTCGGCCGGGCGATAGCCCCACTCATCGGGTTTCGCCGGGCGCTGATCGATCGGCAGGGCCGCGATGCTCGCGCTGAAAAACAGCGCCGCCGCGGCACACAAGAGCAGTTTTGGAGTTTGCATCGTAGGGGTGGTAGCGCCGCGTGAAGCGAATGCTCCGATCCAAGACGACACCCCTGCCCGCGAAGTCACGCCGCATGCCGGCATATCTCCGGATTAGAATTTCATCTATTGGATGACATAAAGAAAAACGCAGCTGGTGGGTTCGGCGATTCTTCGGAATGGCTGACTATTCGAGCGCAGAAACCGCCATGTTTGTCACCATGATGGCATCAGAAACTAACGCGAAGCTCGCGGAGCGCGGAAAGCGCCCCTCCCGTTGTTCCCAGACCTACAATCCTGAAGCGTGCCGGCGGCGGGATGCGCCGTTGACGCCGCCCACCTGCCGGGTCCTGTATCGGCGCGAGACCGTTCCGCCTCGCCCCCTCTATTCCGCGATCCCGCTGAACGGCTCGCCCACCAACCTCACCCCAATCCATGAAAGCCACTTTACCGTTAATCCTCCTGCTCGCGTCGGTCGTCGGCTTGCCGCCGTCGACGCCTGCCGCCGCCGCCGACACCCCGCCGCCCCGTATCCAAACTTCGGCCACCGGCACGGTCACCGGCCAGGTGAGCAATGCCGCCACGCGTTCCTTCCTCGAAGGCGCCGTCGTCGAACTGTTGGGCACCAACCGCACCGTCCTCACGGATCGGGAGGGCCGCTATCAGTTCGGCGCCATGCCCGCCGGACCGGCGACCCTGATCGTGAGTTTCAGTGGGCTGGATCTACAGCGGATTCCGGTGACGGTGACATCCGGCGGAACCGTCGAGCGTAATATCGCGCTCACCTCGGAAGTCTACAAACTGGAAAAATTCACCGTGGCCGGGGAGCGCGAAGGGACCGCCCTCGCCGAGACGCTCCAGCGACACGCGCCCAACGTGAAGGCCGTGGTCTCCTCGGACACCTTTGGCAACGTGGCCGACGGCAACATCGGCGATTTGCTCCAGCACATGGCCGGGATGTCGGCCAACTACAACGGCCACGATGTGCGCCAGGTCAGCATCCGCGGCGTCGGACCCGAATTGAACGCCGTCACGATGGACGGCCTGCAGGTGGCGAGCGCCCAGTCCGCCAACGGCGGCCGCGCCTTCGAGTTCGATCAGGCGTCCCTCGGCAACATCGAAACCATCGAGCTGACGAAGGCGCCGACCCCCGACATGGACGGAGCCTCCATCGGCGGAAGCGTGAATCTGGTGACGAAGAGCGCCTTCGATCGCGCGGGCGGCCGCGTCTTCACCTACACCCTCGGCTTCATCACCCGCACCACCCACAAGGCCTCGGCCCCCACGTGGAAAGCGCCCATCGAGGGTTTTGGTCCCTCCATGAATTTCAGCTACTCGGATGTCCTCGGGGAAAAGCGCAACCTCGGCATCACGCTCACCGGCACGGTGCATAGCCAGCCGGGCGCCGGTTCGACCACGATCCAAAGCTATGAGCGAAAAAACGAGCCCGGCCCCGTCTATGATTTTTCGATGGGCCGGCGCGTCGAGAACGCCACCCGCTCCCGCGTCGCGAGCGGCTTGAAGGTGGACTACCGCTGGAGCGCGCAAACCACGATCTCCCTCAGCACGTCGTACAACTACTATTTTGAAAACCCCGACACCCGCCTGAGCACGCTCGCGACCGTCGGCGTCGCCACCGCCGCCACGCCGCAGGTTCTCGCCACCGTGGACGCGAGCGGCCGCCGTCTCAGCGGCGGGTACATCAATCCCAACTACAGCGATGGCGTCACCCGCGTGTACGCGCACCCGACCCTTTCGACCAATGCCATCTCGGTCAACGCGTGGGACAATTCCGGACGGACGATGCTGTTTCAGCCGATGGTGCGCCATCGCTTCGACGGTCTGCTCATCGACTACAGCGCGAGTTACTCCAACGCGGCGGCGTACAACGGTGTACCGCAAAACGTCGTCACCCTGCGACAGGGAAACATCGGCTGGACGGTCGACCGCTCCAAGGACGGCGTGATTCCGACGATCACCCAGACTGAGGGTCCGGACATGTACAATCTGAACAACTACACCAATCTGCTGATCACGCAGAACGACAAGCGCTCCACCGACACCGTGCTCGGCGGAAAATTCAACTTGAAGAAGGACCTGCGGTTCACGCTGCCGGCTTATTTCAAGACCGGATTCACCTACAAGCGACAGGAGCGGAAACTCTGGGGAGAAAACCGGCGCTACAACTACACCGGGCCGGACGGAATTTTGGGCAACACCGATGACAACCAGGACCTCGGGCAGTTCACCGATCGCACCGGCTATCATCGCCTCGACGAAAATGCCACGTACCGCGATCGCGGCGGGGCGCCGGTCTGGCCCACACCCTACGGCATCGCGCGCCACCTGAAAGAGAATCCGCAACTTTGGAAGGACGACGTGGCCTTCGGTGCTCCCACCAAACTGCAGGCCCTCAGGTTTGTCACCGAGCAGATCGGCGCCGCCTACTTCATGGGTCACATCCGTCTCGGCCAGGTGTCGCTGCTGGCCGGCGCCCGCGTCGAGGACACGCGGGTCGCGGGCGAGGGTCCGTTGAATTACATTTCTCCGGCGGAGAAGGCGCGTCGCGCCGCGTGGGTCGGCGTGGTGACCGATGCCGAAACGGTGCGCCGCGCCGAGGCCCAGTTCGGCGGCCGGGCCACGAATCGCGGCCAATACCGCGTGGTGTTGCCCGGGGTTCACCTGAAGTACGAGCCCATCGCCGGACTCGTGACGCGCGCCAGCTGGTCGACCGGACTCGGTCGCCCGACCTTCGGTTCGATCATCCCCAACGACACCGTGAACGACGACACCATGCGCGTGACCGTCAGCAACCCGAACCTCGAACCGCAATACGCGAACAACTATGACTTGTCCGCGGAGTACTACTTCCGGCCGCAGGGTTCGCTTTCCGTGGGCGCCTTCCGGAAGAAAATCAAGGACTACATCTACACCGACAGCAGCCAGATCATCGGCAACGGCACCGACAACGGCTTCGACGGCCAGTACGCCGGCTATGGGCTGACCACGCAGGCCAATGGCGGTTCAGCGAAGATCGAAGGCCTCGAGTTCAGCTACCAGCAGCAACTGACCTTCCTGCCCGGTTGGGCCAGGGGATTCGGCTTCAATGCCAACCTCACGTTTCTCAGGACCGAGGGAAACTACGGCGGTACGGCGGTGCTCACGACGAACAGCCTGGCGAACTTCGTGAAGAAGACCGGCAACCTCGGCCTGAGCTACCGCGGGCACGGTTTTGACCTCCGCGTGCAAGCCGTCCATCGCGGCGAATACCTGACGAGCAATTCGACCAACCCCGCGCTCGTGCAGTACCAAAAGGCCAAGACCTCGTGGGGTTGGAAATCGCGGTATGCCGTATCGAGGCGACTGAGTGTTTTCCTTGATCTGGACAACATCTTCTCCGTTCCGCTCGACACGATCTACGCCGCGTATCCGGACCGGATCGTAAACAACCGGACGTTCCCGATGAAGATTGTCGCCGGCCTCACCGGCCGCTTCTGACAGGCCCAGTCGTGCAAAGACGGTTGATGGTGCGCAGGCGTTGGCGGCAAAAAAGATCAAAACCGCTTAACCACGAGCGGACACGAAAAACACATATTCGGAGCAGGCCGTGCCCGGAATCGCGCGGAGATTCTGGGGCACCGGCCGGTGTCTGATTTCCGCGCATCGTCGCGCACGTATTTTCATTCGTGTCGTTTCGGGTCCATTCGTGGTTGAACCGCCTGGGTCCGGCTGAGCCGGAAATCTTTGTCATCCATTGGATGACAAACCCGCGGGGATTCCGTCCGAAAAATCTTCCTGCGATCCAATCTTCCTACCTCCAAGGCTCCCGGAATTGAGGCAGGAAGATTAAGGGGAGGAAGATTTTCAAACCCCGGCCGGCGGAGCAAAGCATCCCCGGTTGCAAACTCCGGATTATTTGTCGGAGCGGGTTTACCCCGCGATGCATTCGCTCCGATGAGGAATCACGGGGTAAACCCGCTCCTCCACCCATCCAAGCCACGCATCCAAGCCGACGTTCCTGCCACGCTGGTTGCTCCCGCGCGGAGCGCCTCGATAAAACGATCTGACGCCGGGAATTATTTCGACTCCGGCACGCCGGTTCGGTCATTTTCCGGCGACCCAGGTGGCGCGCACCGCCCCGCCGTCCGCGGAGTCCCCGTCCGCCGGCCCGCGCGGCCAGCCGTCCTCCCCCACCAACCAAACCCCATCCGATGAACGTCCCAGCCTTTCGTCAGCGAAACCTCGCGTGCACCGTCGCGCTCCTCGCGACCGCCTTGGGCAGCCCGCCGACCACATCGGCGCAAACCGTCGTCGCGCCGGCCCCCGCCGCCCCCACGCCCGCCAGGTCGGATCCCGTCACCCTCAGCCCGTTCGAGGTCACGGCCAATGCCGACGTCGGCTACGAATCCTCGACCGCGATGAGCGGCACCCGCACCAACGAGGCACTCGCCAACCTCCCGAATTCGATCTCGGTCATGAACGCCGAATTCATGGCCGATCTCGGCATCACCGATTTTTTCCAGGCGGCCGAATTCGCCGTCGGCGCCGACAATATCTACAACGACAACATGCAGGTCGGCGCGCCCGTCGGCGCCCGCTCCGGCAACCAGATCAATTTCCGCGGTCTGCCGTCGGTCCGCCAGCTCAAGGACGGCTTCCCCACCTACACGCCGCAGGATTCCTACAACACCGAACGGATCGAGATTTCCCGCGGGCCCGGCGGCATCGCCTACGGCGACACCGACGCCACCGGCGTGATCAACCTCACGAGCAAACGCGGCCAGTTTCGCAACGAGAGCGAGGTGGCGGCCCGGTTCGACGATCGCGGCTCCCGGCGGTTCACCCTGGATCTCAACCGCACGCTGGCGGCCAAGACGCTCGCCGCGCGGCTCAACCTGATCGATTCCAACCTTGAGGGCTGGCACGAAAACACCAATCGCGAGCTCCGCGCCGCGGCGGGCGCACTGCGCTACCAGCCCTTCAAGCATGGCCGGACCGTCGTCGACGCCACCTACGAGCGGGGCGACATGACCACCCATCTCAGCCACACCGCGTTGAACAACCAGATGGCCGCCTACGTTCCAGGCAGCGGCACCATCGCCCGCGACGCCAATCCCAACCTCACCGGCGTCCAGACCAACGGCGTCGGCATGGCCCGCCTCGCCGCGCCGCCCACCGCCACCGCCGACGCGCATGCGTGGACGATGATCGGCGGCCAGTTCTACAATCTGCAGACCATGGGCACGACCGATCCCTTTCCGGTCTATCGCATCTCGACGATCATCCAGGGGGCCGCCGCCACCAGCGCGACCGACCCGCAAAACCCCAGCCGCATTCCCATCTTGCCCATCCCGGTCTCGTGGTATCCATTGCATCAGGACTGGGCCGGTCCGGACGCCGGGGTCGATTACGGCTACCAGGCGGCGAATCTCTCCGTGCAGCACCGGGTGTCCCGCCAGTTCGACGTCTGGCTCGCCTACAACCGGCAGGACGAGACCACCGCGCAAAGCCTGACCCGCAACGGCAACATCGCCGGCGGCAACGTGCGCGCCGTCTTCGTCGACGTGAATCCGCGGCTGCCCGATCCGGCTTTCCCCACCGACCCCATGCGCACGATCGCCAACCCGAATTACGAGCGGCAATTCATCGGCGGCACCATCACCCGCCGGCTCGAGGAGCACAACATCGAGTCCGTGCGCCTCATCGGGGTCTACAATCTCGAGTTGGGCAAAACCAGCCACCGCTTCATCCTCAGCGCCAATCATCGCGACGAAATCTACCGGATCCAAAACAGCAACTGGGGTCTCACCAAGGAGGAGATCGCCCGCCGCGGTTACACCGGAGTCGGCGCGCGTCTCGCCAACAACGTCGTCACACCCTGGTATTATTTCAAGGAGGGCAACGGCGACAAATTGAAGGTCCCGCGGAGCCCGGGCGTGCTCGACTACTTCATCAACGGTTCCGGTGGGCTGCAGTATTTCGATCAGTCGCTGAGCACCGGCGTCTTCCAGCACCTCGGCACATTTTTCAAGGGCCGGTTGCACACCAGCCTCGGTCTCAGCCGCGATCATTGGAAACAGGCGGCCAACCTCCCCACCCGCGCTTTCGGCGACTTCCAGGAATTTCGTTTTGTCGATGCCGCCGGCATTCCCCTCGACCACAACGCCGCCAACATCCCGACGATGCCGCTCGCCGACACTTGGAAGACCAACACGAGCTACGGCGCCGTCTACCGTCTCACCGACTGGGTCGCCGTCACGGCTTCGTATCAGGAATCCGCGCTGTTCACCGACAATGTCGGCACGGATCTTTTCGGTGCGGCGCGGGCGCCCACGCAGGGTTCCGGCGTCGACTACGGGCTGCGTTTCAACCTGCTCAGGAACCGCCTCCACGCCACCTTTGTCCATTACCACAACACCTCGGGCAACAACCGCACCGCCATCACCGCCGCGCTCCGCACCGAGGTGAACGCCGCGCTCGATCAAGGCGTGGCCGCGGGGTCGCCCGATCGCATCGTCGGCCTCGACGACTCCAATGACCGCGACACCACGGGCATGGAACTCGAGCTCACCGCGAACCTTGCGCGCAACTGGACGGCCCGGCTCGGCTTTGGCACCACGCAAAACCGGCGCGCCTCGTCCGTCCCGCAATTTCGGACCAAGGTCGCGCGGTCCGAGGCGCATCTAAGATCGCTCGGCCGATCGACCGCGGAGATCGAGGCCGCCCTCAGCGCCAGCCATGATTTCATCGCCAACCAGAGCGCGGACGACGTGCAGCCGAAGCAGTATCGCGGCAGCTTCGTCACGCGGTATGATGTGCGCGAGGGTCGTTTCCGCGGGCTGAGTCTCGGCACCTCGTTCCGCTGGGCCCACGGCCGCGTGCGCGACCCGGGCGGGTTGACCATTACCGGGCAGCTCATGATTCCGGAGCGTCTGAACGCGGACGAATTCGTCATGAGTCCGTTCCTCAAATACACCGCGAAGATCGGCCGGGTGCGCTGGACCGGCCAGCTCAACGTCGACAACGCCGGCAACAACGTGACGAACCAGGGCCGCATCGCCCGCTACCCGCGCTACACCGACCCGCGGATGATCACGCTCACGAATTCTTTCAAGTTCTGAACTCTGGCCCGGAGATTTCCTAACGCGTCGACCGCAACCGAAGGAATCAAACCGCTGGTCACAGAGGTCACTGAGGCCCGGCAGGAGGTCACAGAGAAGACCACCGGAAAAGAACGCCCGCTCCTCCGCCCTGTGGCCTCTCTTTTCCCTCCGTGATCTCGGTGGCAAGAAATCGTCTCAACCAGGATCGAAATGTATCAATAGTAGCCCACCGCGGCACGGGGCCGCAACCCACCTCCGGCGGGCAAGCCCAGCGAGCAGGTTTTGGAACCTCAGGTTGCCCCGATGCCTGCCGGATAAAATCCATCCCCGTCCCCGCCACCGTTGCCTTTTATCCGGTTCGTATCTGTGAAATCTGCGGTTAAAATGCCAATTCGCGCCCTCCTCATCGCAATCCTCCTTGCCGCCGCCGGTGGCGCCAGTCTCCGCGCCGCCGCGACGACCCCGCCCAAGCGGCCGAACCTGCTCTTCATCGTCGTCGACGATCAGTCGCCGTTCGACTTCAAGTGCTACAATCCCGCCTCGCCCCTGCAGTCGCCGACCATCGATCGCCTCGCGGCCGAAGGCATGGTCTTCGACGGCGCCTATCACATGGGCGCCTGGATCAGCGCCGTCTGCACACCGTCGCGGCACATGATCATGAGCGGGCGCACCGTCTGGCACATCCCCGACAGCAGCGGGCGCAACTTCAATCCGCACACCGGCAACCCCGCCCTCGTCCCGCCCGATCTGCCGCAGCAGACGATTCCCGCCGTCTTCAATCGCGCCGGTTACGCCACGATGCGCACCTGCAAAACGGGCAACAGCTACGAGGCCGCCAACCGGCTCTTCGCCGTGCGTCGCGACGCCCGCATGGTTGGGCCCACCGACGAGACCGGCAGCGCGTGGCACGCCGAGCAGGTGCTCGACTACCTCCGCGAGCGTGAGGCGGGAAAGGATCCGCGCCCTTTTCTGATCCACTTCGGCTTCTCCCACCCGCACGACACCCGCGACGGCAAGCCGGAGCTGCTCGCGAAATACGGCGCCACCAACCACACCGACCGCGAGCGCCCGCCGCCCGCGCATCCGCTCCAGCCACGACTGCCGCCCAACTACCTGCCGGCGCATCCGTTTCCCCACAACGTCCCCGACCAGCGCGACGAATCGCAGGTCAGCGGTGTGTGGGACCGGCGCGACGAACGCACCATGCGCAACGAACTCGGCCGCGAATTCGCCTGCAGCGAGAACATCGACACGCAAATCGACCGCGTGCTGCGACGCCTCGAGGCGATGGGCGAACTCGACCACACCTACATCTTCTACACCTCGGATCACGGCATCGCCATCGGGCGCCACGGACTGCAGGGAAAGCAGAATCTCTACCAGCACAGCTGGCGCGTGCCGTTCATCGTCAAGGGTCCCGGGATCAAGCCCGGGTCGCGCGTCGAGGGGAACATCTACCTGCTCGACGTGCTCGCCACGCTCTGCGATCTCGCCGGCGTACCGGCGCCCGCCACCAGCGAAGGCCTGAGCTTCCGCCCCGTGCTCGAAGGCCGGCGCCCCGCCGTGCGCGAGGTGCTTTACGGCGTTTTTTGCGGCGGCCCGCGACCGGGCCTGCGCGCCGTGAAACAGGGCGACTGGAAACTGATCGAATACGAGCTGTTCGACGGCCGGGTCCGCGAGACGCAGCTCTTCAACCTGCGGGAGAACCCCGACGAACTGCTCGCGCAACATCACGATCCGGCCGTCGTCGCGCTCACCGGCCGGAAACCGGCGCCGTTTCAAATCAACCTCGCGGGCGATCCCCGCCACGCTGCCAAACTGGCGGAAATGCGCGCACTCCTCCTCGCCGAAATGCGCCGGCACGACGACCCGTTTCGGCTCTGGAACCAGCCGCGCGACAATCTCCCCACCCCGCCCGAACCCGCCGTCATTGCCCCAAAATCGGGCAAGGGGAAGAAAACCCGGAATTGAAACCTCGGTCCCGCGTCGCCATTGGTCTCCGGGAATATTCGAGTCCTCCGACTCGCGAACCGCTTCCACCACCCTCATGAAAACAAGCCTCCTCGCAATCTTCGCCACCCTTACGGCCGCCAGTCTCCTCCGCGGACAGGAACCGCAGGCAATATCATCCGACGAACTGGCCAAGGCCACGGACCTGCTCATGGCCGCCAACGCCCGTTTGGGTGCGGTGCCCCTCAAGCTTGAACTCACCCCCGATCGTGCCGTCGGGTTCAAGATCGGTGACGTGGGCGCGATCCTCATCCCCGACAAACGGCTCAGGGCCGAAAAGCGCGACAAGGCCGCCCGGAAGGACAAGGGTGCGGTGCAACCAGTGGGCCAGCTATGGATGGCAAAACTCTCGCCCAAGTCGGGCGACTCCGTGGTCTCCAACGACAAACTCCGCCTCGTGAAAGTGGCCTCGGGCGAAAAGGAGCTGGAACTCGCGGTGTTCTCGCTCGGCATCGAGAAAGCGGGCAAGAAGGGCTTTCAACTCACCTTCTACAGCCAGGACAATTCGGCGGTGGTGCGGGTGCCGTTGACTGCTGCGAAGGCCAAAGGAGCGGCGCCGGTCACCCTGTCCGCCCGCAGGTCCGGGGAGGACAGCGGCACGCTGGAATTGAACATCCTGGGGCGCTTCACAGCGGAGATCCCGGTGGGAAAACGGGCGGAGTAGTGTGCAGCGGCCGACCGCCGACCCGGGATTGCCAATCCGTCCGCGCGCCACCAGAAGACTAGCCACACCTTTTTTTTCTATGAACCATCAACCGCCAGTCACCCGCCGCACGTTCCTCAAAACCCTCGGTGCCGCCGGGCTCGCCGCCCCGTTCTTCGCGCGCAACCTGCACGCCGCCGCTCCAAGCCGCGTGCTGCGCCACGCCAGTTTCGGCGCCTCCGGCATGGCCTGGGCCGACATCCAGGCCATCACCAGCAACCCGTTCGTGAAGCTCGTCGCCGTGGCCGATGTCGACCTCAGCCGCGTCAAGCAGGTCAAGGAGGCGTTCCCCGACGTGAAGGTTTACCAGGACTGGCGCCAGTTGCTGGACAAGGAGCAAGGCAACATCGATTCGGTCAACGTCTCGACGCCCGACCACATGCACGCGCCAATCGCACTCTCCGCGATGCAGCTCGGGAAACACTGCTACTGCCAGAAGCCGCTCGCGCACGACCTCTACGAGACCCGCACACTGACCAATTTTGCCCGCGGGAAAAAACTCGTCACGCAGATGGGCATCCAGATCCACTCCTATAAAGTCTACCGCCAGGCCGTCGCGATCGTCCAGAGCGGCGTCATCGGCAAGGTGAAGGAAGTCCACACGTGGAGCAGCAAAAAGTGGGGCGACACCGGCTCTCCGCCGGTACGGAGCGACCCCGTGCCCGAGAGCCTGAACTGGGATCTTTGGCTCGGCGTGAGCGCCGCGCGGCCCTTCGTCAAAGATTTCTATCACCCGGGCAACTGGCGCAAGCGGCTCGAATTCGGCACGGGCACGTTCGGCGACATGGGCTGCCACATCTTTGATCCCGTGTTCGAGGCGCTCGCACTCACTTCGCCGCTGTCGTTGCGTTCGGAAGGGCCGGCGCCCGATCAGTGGAATTGGGCGGTCAACGCGAACATCCGCTATGTTTTTCCCGGCACGAAATTCACCGAGGGCAAGACGGTCGCCGTGACCTGGTACGATGGCGATGCCCGGCCGCCGGCGGAAATTCGCGCCCTCATCGCAACGCCCGCCGCCGATGCCGCGGCGACTACCGGCAAGGAAAAGACGGCGAGGAAGAAACAGGAGCCGGACAACCAGGGCTCGGTCATCATCGGCACCGCGGGGGTGCTGCACGTGCCGCACATCGCGGCGCCCAAGCTGTTTCCCGTGGAGAAATTCAAGGACTACACGCTGCCCGAAGCCGAACAAAGCCATCATTGGACGGAGTGGGCCGAGGCCTGCGTGAACGGCGGCAAGCCCGGCGCGAATTTCGACTACGCGGGACCGCTCACGGAGAGCGTGTTGCTCGGTAGCGTCGCGGTGCGGTTCCCGCAGACCACGCTGGAGTGGAACGCGGCCAAGCTGCAATTCGACAACGAGAAAACGGCCAACCAATACATCCGCCGCTCGTATCGCCAAGGCTGGGACGTCGCCGGGCTGTAGCGCACCGCGTCCTCGGTCGTAACGATTCAGTCCGAGGTGGAGCCCGTTGTCCCCAACGGGCTGAGCTGAGAGCGTACGAGTGAACACTCGCCCTTCGACTGAATCGTTACGGATCAGTCCTGCTCGCCCCAGACCTTCGGCGCCTTGAAACCCGCCGGCGCGGGCGCGAGTTTCGAGGGCACGGCGGCCTGCCGGTAGGCGTCCAATCGCACCTGCAACTCCTGCACCTTCGCCGGGTTTGCCGCCGCGACGTTGGCCTGCTCGTAAGGGTCGGCCTTGAGATTAAACAGTTCCACGTTCCCCGCCGCCGACTTGGCGGCTTTCTTCGCGCCTTTCTTCTTCGCGCCGGTCACGGCCGTGGCGGCCTCCACCGCCGCCAAATCCGCCCCGTCGCTCACCTGGCCGTTTACGACCAGTTTCCAGTCGCCCATGCGCACCGCCCCCCCGGTGGCGGTGATGTTGTGCAAAATGTCGTCGTGGGGCGACGGGGCTCCCTGCGTGATCGCCGGCCACGCGTCGCGCCCGTCGAGCGGGTGCTTTTGCCCGAGCGAAACACCCGCCAGTTTCAACAGGGTCGGATACCAATCAACCATGTGCAGCGGCGCCTCGACGATCGCGCCCGCTCTGATCTTTCCCGGCCACACCGCGACGGCCGGCACCCGCACGCCACCTTCGTAGAGCGTGGCCTTGCCCGCGCGCAGCGGGCCGTTGCTTGTCACCACCCCGGGCGACGGGCCACCGTTGTCGGAGCAGAAGAAGATCAACGTGTTCTCCCGCAGGCCCTTTTTTTCGATCGCGCCGACAATCTGGCCGATCGCCTCGTCCATCGCCGCGAGCATGCCGGCGTAGATGCGGCGGTTGCCCTGCAGGTGGGCGTAAGGCGCCGTGTAACTCTCCGGCACCTGATGCGGCGAATGCACCGCGTTGAACGGCACGTACAGAAACAGCGGCTTGCTCGCGTCGTGTTCCGCAATCAGGCGCGCGGCCTCGCGCGCGAGCAAATGCGTCGCGTAGCCCTCGTCGCGGCACACCCGGTCATCGCGGTGCCAGTCAAATCCGCCGTCGCGCTCGTGGGTGTTGTAATCGAGCGCACCGTTGTAGTGCCCGTATTGGTGATCGAAACCGCGGCGCGTCGGCAGATACGCGGGCTCGAAATGCCCGAGGTGCCACTTGCCCGTGATCGCGGTGACATAACCCGCCTCCTTCAACGCCTGCGGCAGCGTGCGCTCGTCGAGCGGCAGACCGTACGTCGCCCACGGTCGCACCACCCCCAGGTGCAGCCCGTGCCGAATCGGATAACGGCCCGTCATGAACGCCGCCCGCGTCGGCGAACAAACCGGTTGCACGTAAAACTGCTCCAGTCGCGTGCCGGCCGCCGCCAGCCGGTCGATGGCCGGCGTTTTAATCTCACCGCCGTGAAAACCAACGTCGGCCCAGCCCAGATCGTCCGCGAGGATGAAGAGCACATTGGGTCGAGGGGCCTTCGCGTCGGCGGCGGCGCGCAGCGTGACCGGACTCAGGCACAGGGTGGCGAACCCAAAGAAGGCAATGAGGCGGCGGGGAGTCGTCATGGTGGGGAGTGAGACGAAAGGGACGAGTCGGGGTTGCGCGACTCCAAAAATCGCGTGCCCGCTGGTTCTTGGGCGCCGGAGTGCCCCACCCCGTTTCACCGACCGGCGACCGCACGGCGCTTCGCTGACCGCATCGGTGGGTGCATTTCCGCGACATCGAGGGCACGGCGACGGATTGCACCGAGACGTTTCACGACGCGGGCCCCATCGCCAGGCCGACGATGCCGCGGCTCCACCCCGAAATCGGTTTTCGCGAGTCCGCCGAGATTTCCGCTTGTCGCAGGCGTCCGATCCGCTCTCAGTGCCCGTTCACCGTAATTCTTTTTCCACCCATGAATACCCGAATCTTTGCCGCCGGCCTTGCGCTGGTGTTAGGTGTCCTTGCTCCCGTCACCGCCCAAGACTCCGCGCCCACGCCGGACTCCGAGCTTAAGACGCTCGTGGCCCGGGTGCAGGCCAAGCTCAAGGACGGCCAGAAATCCGCCGCCGAGCTCGCCCCCGAACTGGCCGCCTTCGACACCCTGCTCGCCAAGTACCAAGCCCTGAAAACCGACGAGGTGGCCCAAATCGCGTTCATGAAGGCGACGCTCTACACGCAGGTTTTGAAAGATAACGAGCGCGGCAAGTCCCTCCTCTTGGAGATCAAGACGAACTTCCCCGACACGAAAGTCGCCGCCAGCATCGACCGCCTGCTGGCCGGACCGGGCAAGGCCAGCGGGGGCCCCGAAGTACCCGCAGCCATCGTCGGCAAACCCGCGCCCGAACTGAATTTTATCTGGTCGACCCAACCCGGCTTGAAGACGCTCTCGAGCCTCAAGGGCAAGGTGGTCATCCTCGATTTCTGGGCCACCTGGTGCGGCCCGTGCATCTCCTCGTTCCCGCACGTGCGCGAACTCACGGCGCATTTCAAGGGTGCCGAGGTCGTCATCATCGGCGTCACCAGCATTCAAGGCAGGGTGTCGAATCTCGAAGCCCGGGCGATTGATGTGCAAGGCGACCCCGAGAAGGAAATGGCGCTGACGCCCGACTTCATCAAGAAGCACGACATGACTTGGATCACGGCGTTCAGCGAAGAGAAGGTCTTCAATTCCGACTACGGCATCACCGGAATTCCCAGCATGGTGATTATCGCGCCTGACGGCATCGTCCGCCACAAGTCACACCCGATGAAGGTCGACACGGAGATGGTCGATGCGGTCTTGAAGGAGTTCAAACTCACGGTCCCGGCGGCAAAAAAGGCGTAGGCTTGCCACGCCACCGTCGAGATGAAGGGCGAACCGCCGCGGGTGCGGTCGCCTCCTTCGCTGACGAACAATTTTGACCAGTCGCTGCAACTGGCAGCAAAGGTGCTTCAACTTGCCGGAAAATAATTTGTATCGGGCGTTCAATGAGGGCTTCGACCTCACGGTCAGCTACAACCGCCGCACCGAGCGTTTCGGCGGATTCAATTTCAGCTTCAACACGACGTTACCCAAGCACTACAAGCGCAAGACCGTCATCAATCAGCCCTACCTCGACTACGTCAATTTCCCCGGCAGCGGCCCGCTCGCGTTTCGCTACAGCACCACGCTCGCCTGGGACTATCGCCAGTGGAACTCGGGTTGGTCGACGCGGTATTACGGCAGCGGCCGAGTCTCGGGTCCGCCGATTTCGACCAGCCTCACGAACATCCAAGCCTCGGGCACCAACATGACGGAGCAGCAATGGTATCACGACGTGTTTGTCGGCTACCGGTTTGGCTCGCAGATCAAGGGTCTGAAAGACCCGCTCAATTTGTTCAAGGGCGTTGAAGTCCAACTTACCATCCTCAACGTGTTGGACAAAGCGCCGCCCTTCGAACTCGGCGCCACTTCCTATTGGTACAGCACCTGGGGCAGCCTCCGCCTGCGGGAGTATCGGCTGTCGGTGAAAAAATTGTTCTGATCGATTCTGGCTGCTTGCCGCCACCCCCAGCTTTGCGATTTCCCGCGACCGGCCCGCTCGCAGCTTGTGGCCAGGAGCCGGGGTTCGCCGCTTGCCCCAGGACCGCAGCCTTGGACCCTTGGACACCTCCTTTCCCCCATTTCATCCCCCAACCGCACAACGCAGCCGGCTCACGCCTCCTCCGATCGAGCCGCCTCCCTCATCTCCTGCCATCCAGCGGTCACTTTTCCCGAAAAAAGTACGGGCTTTTTCCGGTTTGAATCGTCTAATTGGGTAGCGTCGCCCGGCTTTCGCCGCCAGCGCTGATTTTTACATGTCGTCCCACTTTCCCCTCATGGCGTCCTTTTCCCACCGGGTCCCGCCACCGCGATCCGCCCGCCGAGCGTGATTTCGGGCTGGCGCCCAGCGCCTCGCCGCCGCGACCCGCTCTTCGACAAGTTTCCCATGAATCTTCGCCTCTTCACCGCCAGCTTCGCGTTGCTGCTCGGGTGCGGCATCGCCGCGGCCCAGGCCCAGGCCCCGGCCCCGCAGCCGGCCCAGCCGGGCGAGCGCCTCGGCGCGCAGTCACTCACGCTGCCGATCAAGGTCGTCGACGGCCATATCGTGCTCGGCGTGACCGTCCACGATCAGGGAGGCATGGAAGACGGGATCAGTTTCGAGCTGGCCCTCGATTACCCGGACCTCCTGACGCTCGATCCCGACCAACACGGCTGGCTGAAGCTTGCCGGCGGCGCCAAGGGGCAAAACGAAATGGTCCGCGTCAAGTTTTCGGACGGCACCACCCTGCTCTTTCCCGGCAAGGATATCAAAGCCGAGAAATCGGCGGCGCGCGCGAATCTCCACGACCAGATGACGCGCGCCTTCGCCAACCAACTTGAGGAGCGCAAGCTCAAGGGCATGCTCGGGCTGGGCTTCCTGAAGAACTACCACGTCACCCTGGATCTGACGGCGAAACAGCTGGTGCTCGCGCCGCTGAGCGGGGCCGCGGCCGATCCGGGCGGCACGGCCAGCGGCGAGTTCAGCGGCTCGTTTGAGTGGCGGGACGGACAGATCTCGCTCCAAGTGATAGCCCCCACCGGAGCCTCGCCCGGGCCCTCGGCGCCGGCTCGCATGATTCTCGGCAGCTCCAACTACGACACGTTCATCGATCCCGAATTCGCCCGGCGGCTCAACAAACCGGCCGGCGATGTTGAGCCGGTGCGGCTGCTCGGCTCCGGCCTGCTCGAGTTGTCGCAGTTTGTGGCGTTTCGCCCGAAGGCATGGGGCGCCAAACCCGTCGAGGGCGTGGAAGGCCCGCTGCTGTTTTCCGGGGTGAACCTGCTCGAGTCTTTCAAGGTGGTGTTCAACTGGTCGAGCTCGCGCATCCGCTTCAGCCAGCAAAAGGACCTGCCGCCGGCACCGAAGGCGGACCGGGCATTTTTCCTGGCGGAGGCCGCCAACACCGCCGACGCGTTTCAGGCGTTCCTCGAAGCGAATCCGACCAACCGCCTCGCCGCCGACGCGGCCACCCGCCTGATCGCCCTGCGGATGGACGAATGGGGCGTGGCTGACGAAGTGGTGTTGAAGGCCCTGCAATGGGTGCTGGACACCTCGCTGCCCGAGCGTCGCCTGGACAGTTGCATGACTTACGTGAACCGGCTGGCCGGACTGCCGGGCAAGACCGCGATCACGATCATGGCCGCGCAACTCGCCCTCAAGCATTCGCGCGGCGCGGTCACGGTGCAGCACGTCTACCGCTTGCATCGCATCCTCGGTGAACAATACCTCGAGCAGGATAATTTGCAGCTGGCGTGGACGCACCTGTTGTCGGCCGCGTTCGTGCCGCTCAACCGCTCGGATCCGGATCGGGCGCTGCAGGCGTACCGCATCGCGCTGAATCTCGGGCGGGTTTACGATCGGCAGGGGCGGTCGGCCCGCGCGTATTCCCGCTACAAGGCGGCGCTGGCAGTCGCGGGCGCTCCGGTCACGGCGGCCGAGAAGAAGGAAATCACCGCCGCGATGGAACGTCTCCGGAAACTCATCCCCGCGGAAGATCTCGCGATGCTGGATAGTTGATCCGCCGGCCGACTTCCTGCCGTTCGCCCACCCATCGTGAATCCACCGCCGCAAAACTTGCCACCGCTGGCGCCCGACCGGCCGCAGCTCCGGGCGCAGCTCGATGCGATTTCGAGCGCGGGCGCGCGCCGGCTGCGAAATTGGCGGTGGCGGCTCGCGCTGCGTGAAGCGGCGCTCTGGTCGCCGCTTTGGTTGGGCGCGGCGCCGTTGGTGGTGCTGCTGGCGCGGGCGGCTGGCGCCGTCGATGGAGCTCCGATCGGGGGTTGGACAATGGCGGCGCTGACGCTGGTCGGGCCGCTTGGGTCCATGCTCGCACGGGCCGGTTGGTCGGTCACTCAATTCCGGCCGCAACGCGCGGCGGCCCTCGCCCTGCACGACCGTTTGCTCGAGTCCAAGGACCGCCTCGTCATCGCCGATGAGTTTCTTTCCTCGGAAGATTTGACTGCGGAAGCACCCCACAGCGCGTTCATGCGCGCCGCGGTGGACAATGCCCGCGAATGCGCGCGGCGGGCAATCGTCACGCCGCTCCCGCCGCTGCCCGTCCCGGCCTGGAAAATCCAAAATGCCAGCTGGTGGGGCGCGCTCGCCGCCGTCCTCCTCATCTGGCTGGGCCGCGTCCCAATCAGCCCGCACGGTCCGGGCCAGCCGGAGGCGGGCCCGCCCTTGCCGCGAGTCTCCGCGGCCAGCCCGCTGGCCGGGTTGACGGACAACCCAAACCTGAATGTCCGCCGCTCCCCCCGCCCGCCGCCCGACGCCGAGCCGGCGGTGGCCGACGAAAAAACCACGGCTGCCGCCTTGCAGCGGCCGCAGCGGGCGAAGAAGGAACAGCCCATGGATGGCCAGCCCGCCAGCGGTGGTGGCGCGCAGGCGAGCACCTCGAACTCCGGAACTCGCTCCGCCGGGCTCGCATCGAGCCAGCGCAGCAAGTCGAGCGAGAAAAAGCCCGAGGCGGCGAAGGCCGAGGAACCGGAAGAAAAAGAATCCGCCGCCACCAAGAAGAAACCGCGCAAGAAAAAAGACACCGGCCAGCTCGCGATGGATTCCAATTCCGGCCAGGGCAAATCCTCATCGTCGAGCAGCAACCTCAATCCGTTCGAAGCCCCCGAGCAGCCCGACAAGACCGGCCAGGATCCCAAGGCCGACGCCGAGGACGACGGCGACGAGGACGAAGACGAGCAGGAAAAGTCCACCGGTGTGAACAAGCCGATGGCCGACACCAAGGCTCCCGCCGTGGATCGCAATCTGTCTACGCAACCCCCGGGTGAGGGCCCGCCCGGCAACGGCCGCGGCGGTCCCGGCGAAATCAAGAAGACGCGCGGCGTGCCGTCCATGATCCTCGGCATTCCCGTGCCCGATCGCATCCCCGGGACGCCGAGCCCCGGCCGCTCGAAGGTCACCCAGGAATACACCCGGCCGAAGGAGGAAGCGCATGCCGCGCTCGAAGCGCAGTCGCACGCGACGCGCACCGGCGCCGTCGGTCACATCGAGCAACCCGATCTCCTGCCCTGGCGGCGTACCGTGGTGGAAAACTATTTCCTCTCCGTCCGCCAGCGACCGGAGGATTCCCCCGAACCAGCCGCTCCCGTCCCGCCGAACCGCTGAACTCCCGGATCCCCGCCCCGCACTCCCGCCAGTTTCCCAATAATCAAAACCAACATCACCCATGAGTAATGCCACCTTTCCCGCCGTCGCCGATGCGCCGCAAGAATCGGCGCGGTTTCAAAAAGTCTACCACGACGTCAAAACCCAAATCGGCCGCATGATGGTCGGGCAGGACGAGGTGATCGACGGCGTGATGACCGCGCTGTTCGCCGGCGGGCACGTGCTGCTCGAAGGTGTGCCCGGACTCGGCAAGACCCTCCTCGTCCGCACGCTCGCCCACGCGGTCGATGCGAAGTTCTCCCGCATTCAGTTCACGCCCGACATGATGCCGGCGGACATCCAGGGCACCTCGGTCCTGATGGAAAACGAGCGCGGCCAGCACGAACTGCGCTTCCAGGAGGGCCCCTTGGTTTCGAACCTGGTGCTCGCCGACGAGATCAACCGCGCCACGCCGAAG
>SXGU01376976.1_pt1 | contig 64935 bp, 88 predicted proteins | sample 3174531 | NCBI WGS metagenome assembly SXGU01 (sample SAMN11356863, study PRJNA531348) | freshwater metagenome | isolation source: freshwater sample F1-140 | place: China: Fuxian Lake, Yuxi | collected 2017-12-25 | reverse complement strand
TTTCATACTCTTTGCAGAACATTCAATATGCCAACCTGGAAAGCCAGTTCCCCAAGGAGATTTCCATTCTTGCTGTCTTTTTTCACCCTCTTTCGAGAATTTCCATAATGCGAAGTCAGTCTTACTTTTCTTTTCACCTATTTGTATTCTTTTTCCGGCTTTTAATTCTTTGATGTTTAAATTAGCTAATTTTCCATAATCTTTTAATTTTATTGTATTAAAATAAATTCCATCATTAGTTTTATAAGTAAATCCTTTTTTCTCAAGAGTTTTTATTAATTCAATTTGTTCTTTTATGTGTGCTGTTGCTTTTGTCCATTTGTTTGGTTCTAGAATGTTTAACTTTTCTATATCTTTATGAAATATGGAGAAATAATGATCTGCAATTTCTTTTGCTGATTTGTTTTCTTTCTTTGATGCCTTTTCTATTTTATCCTCTCCTGAATCTGCGTCATCTGTTAAATGACCTACATCAGTTATGTTAACTATTTGTTTTACTTTATATCCTATATGCATTAATGTTCTTTTTAGTAAATCTGAGAAAATATAAGTTCTCATATTTCCAATATGTGCATACCAGTAAACTGTTGGGCCACAAGTATACATCCTAATCTCTTTTGCATTGATTGGCTTGAAAACTTCCTCTTTTTTCGATAGAGTATTATATAATAAAATTGGCTCTTTTTTCATTCTTTAATTAGTATATAGCATATTTTAAGGGTTTCCATGCCAAGGTTTTTAAGCTGGTTTTTAAGAGTGTTTTTATGAAAAACGATAAAAGTTTAGTAAGTTTGTTAGCTGAAAGCTTAATTGGAGTTATTTCTAAGAATGGAAAGATGAATGGAAAAGAAAGAAAAAATTTTTATGCAGTTACTGGACTGCTTTCTGGTTTTATGAATAGACAATATAGTTGTAATGATAATGAAGTTAGACTTACTAGATATGTAAGTCAGAGAGCTATGTTGAATGGTATGAAAGATGATGAGTTTGTTGATGCTGTTTCTAAAGCAGATAATTTGAAAATGTGGGAAGATTTGATGTTTTATAATTATGTTTAACTTTAAGAGGTTTTAAATAGGCAGTTTTTGATTGTTATTTATTCAACGTGTATAAGAAATAGCTCAAAGAGACTATTTCTTGTTTGGCATTGATTGACTAATATAAATGGAAAGTTTCAAAAAACTTGGCCTTTCAGAGAAACTTGCGAAAGCATTGTCTGAATTCGGCTTCGAACAACCTAGAGAAATTCAAGAAAAAACAATTCCCTTAGCCATGGCTGGGAAAGATATTATTGGTGGAAGTGCGACTGGAAGTGGAAAGACTCTTGCTTTTGGAGCGAGTATAATTGAAAAAGCAATTAAGGGTAAAGGAGTACAAGCATTGATTCTTACACCTACTAGAGAACTAGCAGAACAAGTTGCAGATTCACTTATTAAATTTTCAAGATACTATAATTTAGAGATTTGTACAGTTTATGGCGGAGTAAGTATTGAACCTCAGATGAGATATTTGAGATATGCTGATGTTGTTGTAGGAACTCCTGGAAGAATACTTGATCATTTAGAAAGAAGAACTCTTGATTTGAGTAAAGTTAAAACTCTTGTGCTAGATGAAGCTGATAGAATGTTAGATATGGGTTTTATAGATGATGTTGTTAAAATAATTGAAAGCTGTCCTAAAGAAAGACAGACAATGTTATTTTCAGCTACTATAAGTAGAGATATAGAATTAATTGCCAAAAAATATATGAAACATCCTGAATCTATTGAACTAGAAAGCTATGTTGATCCTAGCAAATTGAAACAAGTTTATTATGATGCTTCACAAGATTTGAAGTTTTCTTTGCTTTTGCATTTACTTAAACATGAACATCCCGGTTTAATTATGATTTTCTGTAATACTCAAAGAAATACAGATTTCATTGCTGATAATTTGGCTAGATATGGGATTGATGCTACAGCTATTCATGGCGGTTTATCACAAGCTAAGAGAACAAGAGTAATGGATAATTTTAGAAATAATCAAGTAAGTGTTTTGGTTTGCACAGATGTTGCTGCAAGAGGATTAGATATTAAGAATGTAAGTCATGTATATAATTATGATTTACCTAATTCTAGCAAAGAGTATGTTCATAGTATAGGAAGAACTGCTAGAGCTGGATAAGTTGGAATTGCTATTAATTTAGTTTCTCCAAGAGATTATGATAATTTTAGAAGTATTTTAAGAAATCCTGAATTAGTTATTGAACAAGTTGCTATTCCAGAAGTTGAAAAAGTTTTTGTTAACTTTAATTCTGGAGGAAGAGAAAGAAGCTTTAGACCAAGAATGAGAAGTTCTGGAAATGGAAGAAGTTTTGGAGATAGAAGTGAAGGTTCAGGAGAAAGCAGAGGAGGATACAGAGGCGGAGGAAGAAGCTTTGGAGGTCGTGGAGGAAGAAGCTTTGGAGGTCGTGGAGGAGGAAGTAGTGGAGGATATAGAGGTGGAACAAGATCAAGACATGGAAGGTCAAATGAAAATAGTCAGAGACCTAGTTATAGTAGAAGAAGATTTTAGTTAATATTCTATTTATGTTACTCTTCTTAAGTGATACTAAAACAAAGGTTTAAATATCCAATTTTTTAGCTTATTTTATGAAATTAAAGAACTTATTAATGAATGGAGTTTTAGCAGGAGCTTTAGCTTTTGGAAACGGATGTAAACCTGTTTCTGTTGATAATGGTGCTGAGAAATTAAGAAATACAAATAATCGTGATAATCTTGGAGAAGTAGTCTTAAATTATCTTTCTCAACCCGGTTTTGCAAATACTAATTTAATGAAACAAGTTACAGGAGTTAATGCACAATTAAGATTGTATGATGTAGGACAAGGAAAAGCATATTTTTCTATAACTCAAAACGATTATAATACAAATACTCTTGATAGATTTGTAATTAATTCTGAAGAAGTTGAGTTTGGTAAAGATGTAAATGGAAAATTTACAGGTAGTGCTGTTAAATTAGGAGACTATTCTTTAAGATTACCTAATACCTATTTCTTTAGAATTCCTGCTGATAAATTTAAAGTAAATCCAAATGCCAAAGCTGAAGTTAATTTTGAAAATATCAATTATGATTTGAGTATGCAAGAGCTCTCAGATTATCTTCAAAATAAAAGTATTTATGGTGGAAAACTAAACTTTATATCTGAAACTAATTCTCAAGGCAAGTTAGGAATAATGGCTAATCACGGTGCTTTTGTAGCAAAAGCAGGAGAGCCTTCACTTACAAGATTAGTAGATAGATTAACTAAAAAAGAAGATAGTAGAGAAGTTAAAGCTCAGAAACTTTTAGATTTTGTCTCAAAACAAATTGAATATAATTTTAGAGAAGCTAATGCTAATGTTGAGACTCTTAAAAGACCAAATGAAGTATTGATGAGTGGAAATTCTGATTGTAGTGGTAAGGCTATTTTGCTTAGTTCACTTTTTGAAAATGCTGGATTGAAAAATAGACTTATTTATACTCCTAATCATATAAGTGTAGCTGTTGAAGGAAATTATCCTAATCAAAATGATTTAGCTTTTGATGTAAATAATGAAAGATATAGTGTTGCTGAACCAACAGCAGTTGGTTTTAAGATAGGTAAAGATAAAGTTAAGACCCTTAGTTTTAATAGCATAACTCAAATGCAAAAACCTGGAACTAATTCAGTAGTATTTGATTTTAAGAGTGGAAAGCAGTTACCTTTTTATTAGATTTTAATTGAATTAACAACCTCTTCGATTTCTTCTATTGATTTGCAGGACATTGATTTTTCCCTTAATTTTGCTGCTCCTTGCATATTTCTGAAAAAAGAAGTTGAAACGTATTTTATTCTGTGTAAGTTATTGAACTTGTATTTCTTGCAATATTTTAAATAAAGTTTGAGATATTTTATATTTCTTTCAAATGAGAAAGGAATTTCTTTGCCTGTTTTTAGATATTGATTTATTCTATAAAATATATCTGGATCACCTATTGCTGCTCGAGCAATCATACATCCATCTGCTATTTTAAGCATTTCTTCCGCTTTTTTTCCTGAGTCTATATCTCCATTTCCTATTACTGGAATTTTTAATTCTTTTTTTACTTTAGCTATCCAATTCCAATCAGCAGGAATTTTATTTGAATGTGTTGCAAGTCGTGCATGAACTGTTAAAAGAGATGCTCCCGCTTCTTCAATTGCTTTTGCTGTTTCTAATACATTATTATTGTTGAAACCTAAACGTATTTTTGCTGTAACTGTTAAACCTTCCTTCTTCAATAGTTTTATTATATCTGCTATTTTCTTTGGATTTTTAAGAAGAAAAGACCCTGCTTCATTTCCAGTTATTCTTATACTTGGACAACCGCAGTTTATGTCTACTATATCATATTTTTTTAATTGAGGAATTGCTTTTTCAAATTCCTTTAAGTTATTTCCAGTTATCTGTATTATTTTTATTTTTTCAGATGGAATTGTTTGCATATGTTTTGTTGTTGCTGAATTTTCATGAGTAATTGCATCTACATAAAGCATCTCTGTGCTTGCATATTCTACTCCTGCTTTTCTGCATATTAATCTATATGGTAAGTCGGTAACATCCACCATAGGAGATAAAAAGATAGGATTTTTTATTACAAATTGTCCTATTTTTATCTGTTTGGTTTTCATTATCATATAAACTTAAATAAATCGCACTTTTATAATCTTCTTCTTTCTATTCTTCTTAATTCTCTTAATAGTGCTGGACCTTTATAGATTAAAGGAGTGAATATTTGAACTCCTTCTACTTTTTCACATATAGTTCTCAATTTAACTCTATTTGCAGAATTTATTCCTCCGCACGCTATTAAATTAAATCTATATCCTCTTTCATTTATTATATCTCTAAATAATTGTTGTGTTTTATAAGATCTATCATAAACTGCATTTCCACTTGCTCCACCCTTTCTTTCTTCATTTGGTTTATGGGTGATAAAATTAGGGTCATGATGAGTTGTTGTGTTTGTTGTTGTGAATCCTGAAATTTGATATTGTTGAGCTATATCTACTATCTCTTTTGCTTCTTCTCTTTCTAAATCTGGAGAGACTTTTAAATAAACTTGCTGAAATTCTCTTTTAGTGCTCATAACTATTTTTAATATTTTTGCTAATTGATTTTGATATTCGCTTCTTGAATCGCCTTTTCCTGTTGTAGAGTGAGTATTTGGACAAGAAATGTTTAATTCATATCTATCTACACTATTAAGATATTTTGTCCGCATTATTGTTTCTCTTAAATCTTCTAATAAATCAATGCCTGTTTTTCCTGGAGTAGACATTAAATTTATTGTTATTGGAACTTTATGAAATCCATAACTTTCAAGATTTTCCGCTACTACTTTTACTCCTACTCCTGGAAGGCCCATCCAATTTACTATTGAATCGGTATTAGGATATCTTACTATTCTTGGCCTAGAGTTTCCTTTCCAAGGGTCTGCAGTTACAGTTCCAACAACAACTCTGTCAAAACCAAGTGCTTTGAGAAAAGTTGGAGGAATGCTTCCATCTTTGTTGAATCCTGCTGCGTTTGATAATTCAAATCCAGGATTTAATTTATTTTCTGGACAATCAAACAAAAATTCTTCTAATCCTGCTTTGTGAATAAATTGAGCTGCTTCAACGAAGGTATGATGTGCATCTTCTGGGTCTGGAAATTTATGAAATAAATGGTTTCTTTTTTCAACATACAATTTATCTATAAAATTTCTTACTTGTTTTATTTTAGTTTTTTCCTACAATATATTCAAGAGGTTTCCAGACATTGAATGAATATGCTGTTGAGTCATATTTCCCATTTAATTGTTTAAATCCACCAATAGGAAGATTAAATCTTTCAGCAGCTTTTTTACCTACAACTTCTTCTATTCTATTTTCTGAGAATCCTCTAATTTTGAGATAAGAAACTACTAATGGCCAGGCGTGTAATGCTGGAAGCCCTGAAGCACATTCTCCTTTTGTGTTGTTTCCTATTTTATCATCTAATGTGTGTGGAGCATGGTCTGTTTCTATCCAATCTATATTTCCTTGTCTTAAATGTTCAAACATAATATTATTTTCTCCAGGCGCTCTTAATGGAGGATTCATTTTTAATAAAATACCATTTTCTTCTCTCATGCTGTTCCAGTCATATATTAAATGATGTGGACAAACACCTGAAGATATGTCTAAACCTTCTTTTTTTGCTTGTTGTAATAATTCAACTGATTTGGAAGAAGAGATATGTACAAAATGTAATTTTCCTTTATAACCTGTATTTTTTGCTAGAACGAGCATATCTTCAATTGATTCTTCTTCTGCTTGTGCTGGTCTTGCTAAAACTGCATGCGTGATTGGAAAATCTTTTTCAAATAATTTATTATCCATTCTACTTTCTTTTTCTGCGTGAATTGCTAATACTCCATTATAACCTGTTTTGGTAAGTGTTTCAAAAACATTATATTGTTCTATCATATTTACTACTCCAATATTTCCTGTTGAATGTCCAGCATATAATTTCAGGCCTTTTACAAAATTAGAGTGTTTTTGAGTCATTTCAACTGCTGTTTTTATCTGTTCAGGGTCTTTTGTTACAGCCATGTAAACTCCGAAATAAACATCTTTTACAGTTGATTGTTCAACAAGATTTCTATAATCTAGAACTTCTCTTTCAGTGCTTAATGTTGGATCTGTGTTAGGCATAGCAAGAACACCTGAAACTCCTGCTTTTCTTGCAACTCTTAAAGCATGATCTACTGTTTCTTTATTTGCTTGCTTGAAATCTCTTGCATGTATATGAACATCTACTATATGCATGTTTTAATCTTGAAAATTTAGTTTAAATATATGATTTACTACTATGTATGAATGGTTTAGAAGAGTTATATTTATATAAGATTATACTTAAGATTAATTATGGAAAAGGATATTGATAGAATAACAAAGAACAGCGAGACAGATATTGTAATTAGAATTGATGATTTTGGAGGCAAAAGAGGTTTGACTATAAGAGAATTTGTGAAGAGTGATAAATATACTGGATTTACAAAGGCAGGAACAAGAATTCCTGCTGATAAATTTAAAGTTTTTAAAGCATCTATAAATGCTATTGATGAGAAAGATTTTGAAGTTAGTGAATAAGCTAAATAGTTAGATTTTTATATTCTCTTTTTGATTTTTTCTTATGAGTCCGGATTATAAGTTACCATTTACGCCAGAATTTTTGAAGAAACTTATGGAAGGAGAACATGTTACTCTCCGAGCAGTTCTTGGAAGTTGCCCTGGTATGTTTGAGCGAGATGAAGGGAAATATTATTTTGAGCCACCTATCGGTACTGAGATTGTTGCTTGTAGATCTGGAAGAGTTGTTGAAATTGATAAAACTCCTCTTGAAGAGATCAGAAAGTTATCACATGTACAATTGCATAATTTAAATCTTGTTCTTGTAGATCATGGTGATGGTACTTATATTAATTATCTTCATATAGATTCTAAATTAAAAAAAGGAGATAGAGTAAATCAAGGCGAAAATTTAGGAAATCTAATAAGGGGCTCTCAAAAATATGATCCACATTTACATTTACATTTCCATAATTCTCCTAATGATAAAAAATTTAATAGATTCGCATTTTTCTCCGATTTAACTTTCTCTAATTCTGATTTTTCCCATTGGAGTTATCTTGGTAAGATACCTAATAGATCTAAAGTAGTACGTTTCGCTTGACTAAGGAAAACCTGCATTTCTAACTATCATTTCTAATTCTTGTTGATGTGTTAAATCGTTTGTTCCTTTTTGCTGAAATCTTGTTGAATATTCTGGTAGATTCATCATTCTTTGATGTGTTTGTAATTCTCTTAAATCGCTTTTTTCTGTAAAATGGATAATTGTATAAAATGCTAATAGTCCTAAAGAATATTTTGTTATAGATTTTAAGTATTTCATTTTGCTTTTAGTAATTTAAGTATTAAATAGATTGTTGTATTATGTTGCAAATGACCATTCTCTTGGAGATTCATCTGCATAGTTTTTAATTGAATTTCTACTAACTCTTATTTTGTCTTCAAAAACTGTTACATGAGTATATTCTGCGAATTTACCTTCACCAATAATCTTTTGAGTATTTTTTCCTTCTTCATCTAGTATTCCCAGTATTGTTCTTTCAGAAAAAGGATTTGAGCTATAATAATTGTGAATTATGTCTAAGAGTTTACTTCCTAAAGGAAGATCCATATGATTATGTGCTGTTGTTAGATCAAAATATTCTAATGTGTCTTCTTGTGCAAGATTTTCTAGACAAGGTATTCCATCTGGATTTATAGCTTTAAGGCCAGTTTCTGCTTCTAGATATTCTCTTAAACTTTTTGAGTTTCTCATAGTAAAATTAGTTTTATGAAGCTTTAAAAATGTATGTTGATTGTTAATTATAGATGAGTATAGGAGAATATCAAAATGAAAGAACAAATAAGACAGCCAATTGTTACCGTATGTGGTCATGTAGACCATGGTAAAACGAGCATATTAGATTGCTTTAGAGGAAGCGCTATTCAAGAGAGTGAGGCTGGTGGAATAACTCAAAAAATAAGTTTTACTAAATATCCTAAAGAGCAGATATTGAAGACTTGTCCATTACTTGAAAAATCTGGAGCTAAACTAGAAATTCCAGGCTTTCTTTTTATAGATACACCTGGGCATGCAGCTTTTACTAATTTAAGGAAGAGAGGAGGTAGTTTAGCAGACCTTGCAGTTTTAGTTGTTAATATTAAAGAAGGAATAAAGCCTCAGACTGCAGAAGTTTTACAGATATTGAAAGCTAATAAAACTCCTTTTGTTGTTGCTTTAAATAAATTAGACAATATATCTGGATGGAAAAAGAAAGGAGATTTGAAAGAAAGCATTGATTCGCAAGCAATTCATGTAAGACAGGAATTTGATGAAGCTTTTCTTACTTTTCAAGGTTCTTTGCATGAACATGGATTTGATTCCGATTTATTTTATGAGATAAATGATTTTACTAAAAAAATTGCTTTAGTTCCTTGTTCTGCTAGAACTAAAGAAGGAATAAGTGAATTGATATTTGTTCTATGCGGATTGTCTCAGAAGTTTTTGAAAGAAAGATTGAAATTAAGTGAAGTTTCTAAAGGAGTTATTTTAGAAGTTAAACAAGTTAAAGGACAAAAATGGGTAGAGGCTATTTTGTATGATGGTGTTTTAGATGAAGGAGATGAATTAGTTATAGCTAGTTTTGGAGAACCAATAATTTCTAAAGTAAGAGCATTAGGAGAGATAGTTCCATTATCTAATAAATATCATCCTGTAAAAAATGTTATAGCTGCTACAGGAGTTAAGATGCAATTAACTGAAACAGATGGAATAATGGCTGGAGTTCCTTTTCAAGAAACTAAAGGAGATGTTGAAAGTGTTAAATCTGCTTTTAAAAAAGATATGGCTAAAACTATCGAAGTTGATAAACAAGGAATTATTATTAAAGCAGATTCTCTTGGAAGTTTGGAAGCATTGATTACTCTTCTTAGACAAGAGAAAATACAAATAATAAAAACCGGAATTGGACCTATTGGAAAGAGTGATTTAATTTCTGCTCAGGCTAATTTAGATATTAATCCATTAGATGCAGTTATTGTAGGATTTAACGTAGATCTTGAAGAAGATTTAGAAATTCCTAATACTATTAAAATAATAAGAAATGAAGTAGTATACAAATTAATTGATGATTTAGGTGAATGGAGAAAGAAAAGAGATGAAGAAATAAGAAAAGAAAGAATGATGGAACTTGTTACTGTTTGCAAATTAGAAATATTCCAAAATCATGTTTTTAGAAATAGCAATCCTGCTATTTTCGGTGTTAAAGTTTTAGCTGGAAAGATTAAAGTGGGAATACCTTTAATAGATGAGAATGGGAAAGAAATAGCAAGAGTGAAATCATTACAATTAGATAAGAATGCAGTAATTGAAGCTAAAGAAGGAAGTGAATTGGCTCTTGCTTTACCAGGAATACAATTTGATAGAGTTTTGAAAGAGAGTAAGTATCTTTATGCAGATATAAGTGAAAAGCAGTTTAAGACTTTTAAGAAAAATAAGGATTTACTTACAAGTAATGAGATGAAAGTTCTTCAAGAGTTGGCTGATATTAAAGGCAGAGTTAAAGAAGGATGGGGAATGTAGTTTTATTAGATAACCTTTAAAAACCCTCTTTTCTGAATGTGTATATGGTAGTAAAAATCAATATAGCTGATAAAGGAAAGACTTGGAAAGTTGAATCAGATGCTAGTGCATTTTTAGGTAAAAATGTAGGAGATAAATTTCAAGGAGTAGAAGTTAAACCTGAATTAGAAGGATATGAACTTGAAATAAAGGGTGGAAGTGATAATGCTGGTTTTCCATTATCTAAAGATGTTGAAGGTGTTTATTTAAGAAAAGTTTTACTTACTAAAGGATTTGGAATGCAACAGAGTAAACCTCACGGTTTAAGAAAGAGAAAGACATTAAGAGGAAAAGTTATTTCAGAAGCTCTTGCTCAGCTTAATTTAGTTGTTGTTAAACATGGTGGAAAGAAATTGCATGAAATATTTCCAGAACAGAATCAACCTAAAGCTAAAAAAACTGTTGAAGTAAAAGCAGCAGCTTAATTCTATTAGTAGGTTTTTTAAACACAGTTTTTCTTGAGAATTTATGGAAAGTAAAAAACAATTAGAAACTATAAATATTGGAATAGTTGGACATATAGATCATGGAAAGACTACTTTATTGCAAAAGTTAAGCGGTAAATGGGCTTCTCAACATTCTCAGGAATTAAAGAGAGGTATAACTATCAAATTAGGATATGCAGATATAACTTTGTATAAAGATAAAAATGGATATAATTCAAAGTCTGGTGAACCTGTAAGACACGTTAGTTTTGTTGATGCTCCAGGACATGAAATGCTTATGGCTACTATGTTGTCTGGTGCTGCTATAATTGATGCAGCTATATTAGTTATTTCTGCTCAGGAAGGCATTAAACCACAGACTAGAGAGCATTTAATGGCATTACAAGCTAAACAGATTAAAAATTTAATAGTTGTTCAAAATAAAATTGATTTAGTTGATAAAAATCAGGCTTTGAAGAGTTATAAAGAAATAAAAGAATTACTTAAAGGAAAATATGATGACGCTCAAATTATTCCAGTTTCAGCACAACAGGAAGTTAATATCGATAAAATTTACGAAGCTATTGCAGGAATAAAAATTGAAGATAGAAAAGAAAATGATAAACCTGTTTTTGTTGTTGCTAGAAGTTTTGATATAAATAAACCAGGAACTAAACCTGAAAATCTTCATGGAACAGTTTTAGGAGGAACTTTGAAGAGAGGCAAATTGAAAGTTGGAGAAGAAATTGAAATGAAACCAGGAATAGCTATTAAAGAAGCTAATCAGATAAAGTATAAAACTCTTAATGCTAAAATATTGAAATTATTTAGAGGAAGCTTAGAAGTTAACGAACTAACTTCTGGAGGAAGCATGAGTATTGAAACAAGTTTAGATATGTCTATTGGAAAAAATGATGCTTTGGCTGGAAATGTATTATCTGTTAAAGATTATTTACCTGAACCTGCAACTAATATAAAAGTCAAATATAATTTATTTCCTGAAGTTTTTGGTGTAGGGACTAATATGAAAGTTGAAGCTTTGAAAGCTAGCGAGCCATTATTACTTAGCATAAACACTAGTATGACTATAGGCGTTATAAAAAGAATCCAGAAGAATGAAATTGAATTGATATTAAAAGTTCCAGTTGTTCTTTTCAAAGGAGATAATGTAGCTATATCTAGAAATTTAGCAGGACATTGGAGACTTATAGGATTCGGAGAAATTATTGCGTAATTTCCCTGAACCATAAACTAACGTTTCTTAGAGTGGGAGTTGTTTAATTACCAACTTCTTTTATTTTCTTTAACTCTATTTATTATATCTTTAACTCTTTTATTTTGAGTTTCAGGTAATTTTGCACTTAATAGATTGTATAATAATGCTTTTCTATATGATGGGGCGAAATTATTGAAATTTTCTTCTAATTTCTTATCTTTGTTTAATTCAATCTTTAATATTTCCGGAATTTCTGGATTTTTCGGCCTGCCAAAATCGTGTGGCTTTTTTAGTAAGCCTTCTTTGTATCTTTTTAATCCTAAAGAGTGCATTTTTCCTTCTTTAAGCATTTTTTTTGCATAGCTTAATGTGTTTATACTCCAGTTTGCTTTATCTCCTCTTTTCATGAAAGTACGTACATATCTATTTTCATCTAATTTTTTCATTATTGTATCAATCCATCCGAAGCATAATGCTTCCTCTATTCCTTCTTTATGTGACATTGAAGTTTTACCTGTATGTTTTTTATGATGTATAACTTGAACCTTAGATTCTTTTTCGTGATTCTTTTCTAACCAATTTCTCCACTCTTCTTTTGAATAAACTGTTATTTGGGGAATTTTATCCATGATTTGATAAGAATATTTATGTTTTTAAGGGTATTCTTGATAATATAAAATATTAAATAGACATTTTTTTGAAATATATTATGAGTCATATATTAGATTGCGTTCCTATTCTTCCTGCAGAAAATACGATATTACGAGAGTATTTAAGACAGTTACCAGAAAATGTTTTTCCATTTGCTAGAGAATTTACAGCAAAACATAAACCTTACAATTATGATTTATTTGTCAAAGGTGATTTGAATCTTGGAGATAAAGGCTTAGCTCTTTTAGTCAGAAATCCGTACTTATTTGGAGACCCCTTTGTACCTAGAGATAATCCGTTATTTAATATTCCTGAAGGTGCTAAAGATATAACCTTTATTCCAGGCAGATTACCTCTAAGTATAAGTACATTAGTTTCTGGAGTAACGTTTTATTTTAAAGATGTAACATATTTCTTTGGTCAGGAATATTCTTCTGAAGAATAATCTTAATTATAATGACAAACATTTTTAACTTCTAATGTTAAAGATGTTTTATGTCAAATGTTGATGCTATAAAAAAGATTAAAGGTCCGTGTGTTATTCTTGCTGGTGCTGGAACGGGGAAGACTCATACTATAGTTGAAAAGATAAAATATCTTATTGAAAATGGAATAAAACCAGATAAGATTGTTTGCATTACTTTTTCAAATGAAGCTGCTAATAATGTTATGTTGAGAGTTGAAAAATTACTTGGTATTTTACATTTGAATAATTCTGATAAGCCAGTAATTAAGACATTCCATAGTTTTTCTGCTGATTTAATTAGAAAATATGGTGATAGGATTGAAATATCTAAAGATTTCAAAATATTGGATCCTGATCAGGCTAAAGTCATTTTACATAGAAATTTTAAAATTAATGTTGGAAATTGTCATAAATATATTGCAAGTATCGGCACTGCAAAAGATTTAGGAATAAAATTAGAAGAATTTCAAAATTTTCTTGCTGATGGAATGAAATCTTTTGAAGGAGTAGATTTAGAGAAAAGACTTGAAAATTTAAATTTTGAATTTCAAACATTACATCTTAAAAGTGAGCATAAGAAGAAAAAAGAACTAGTTGAAGATATAAAGAAAATAAAAGATTTAATTGAATTGAAAAAATTTGTTAATTCTTGGAATGCATATGAAAAATTGAAGAAAAAAGGAAATTATCAAGATTATTCTGATTTGAATGTAAATTCTTTATCTTTGTTAAAGAAAAATAGCGAAATAAGTATGGAGTTCGATTATGTTATTGTTGATGAATTTCAAGATACAAATAAATTACAACTTGATTTTCTTATTGAATTGGCTGGAAATGGAAATATTACAGTTGTAGGAGATCCAAATCAGAGCATATATCGATTTAGAGGAGCTTATAAGAATAATCTTAATTTATTTAAACAAGCTTTTAATGTTGGAGAAAAAGATATTTTCAATCTTGCTCAATCTTATAGGTCTCCTAATAAAGTTTTGAAAGCAGCTCATAAACTAATTTTGAATAATTATGAAAATAAAGATGAATGTTTTTTTGTTGAAAATGTACATGGAATAGATGGAGATAATATTGAAGTTTATGAGATGAAGAATGCTCGAGAAGAAGCTAGAAAGATAGTTGAATTGGTAAATAAAGAAGTTAAAAATGGTTCTTCTTTTGAAGATATATGTATTTTATTTAGAGCACATCAACATGGAAGAATAATTAAAAAGTATCTTGAAAATGAAAAAATACCATTTCACTCTGTTGCTAAATCTTCTTTGCTTAAACAAAAATCAATAAAAACTGCAAGAGATTATTTAATAATTTTAGATAAACTTAAGAAAAAGGAAAAAGGAGGAGAAGAAGCATGGTGGGATTTAGCTTATCAACTTAATTTCAATCAAGAAGATTTAGTTAAAATTGGTAAGGTAATAAAGGAATTTACTAAGAAGAATGAGAAGAAAATTGATGATAAGAAAAAAGAAGATAGTGAACAAAAATCGGAAGAAGTATTAAGTGTACATTTATTCAATAAACTTGAAGAGATTGTTTCTGATAAGGGAAGAATGGCTGCTAAGATTTTAATTGAAAAAATAAAATCTATGATTCCTTTTATAGATAAACCTATTTCTGAAATATTAAAAGAAATTTACAAGATTTCAGGATTAGTAAATGAACAAAAAACTCGCGAGGAGAAAGAAATTATGTTAAATATGAATAAGTTTCTTGAATTAGCTAAAGTGCATGAAGAATTATATGATTCAGATATGAGTAATTTTCTTTATTATCTTGGTTTGCTTGAAAGTCTTGGAATTGAAATACAAGCTTCTGAATTAGAAGAAGCAGGAGTAAGATTAATGACTAGCCATGCTACAAAAGGTCTCGAATATAAAACTGTTATTATAAGTAACTTAGCACAAGGAAGATTTCCTATAGAAAGATATGTTGGAAATGCTTTAATTCCTACTGAATTATTACCAGAAGTTAAAAATGAAATCAAAGGACTAAGTAAAGAAGATAAAGAAGAATATGTAAAAGCTTATGAAAAATATAATCAATTGCTTGAAGAAAGAAGGCTTTGTTATGTTTCCTTTACACGAGCTAAAGAGAAGTTAATTTTGAGTTATGCTTCTGAGTATTCTGGAAAAGCTTCCTCTCCGAGTGTTTTTTTAAATGAAGTAGATTATAAGAAAAATCCTGATTTTACTTTCTTATTAGATAACGATATAAAATGTACTGATGAACTTGATTTTGATAAAAAGTTTGAATCTGGAAGTTTTCTAAACGCTCATGATTTTGAAGAAAAAATTAAAAATAATGTTGTTGAAAAGAAAGAAGAAAATAAAAAACTTTCTCCTTCAGCTCTTTTATTGTTTGATGAATGTCAAAAACAATTTGAATATAAATATGTATACAATATGCCTGATAAGAAACCAGTAAGCTGGGAAGCTATGCGTCTTGGAAGCTTTGTGCATTTAGTTTTAGATAAGGGTGTAAAAGAGTTATTTAATAAAGTTGAAAAGTTTTTGGAGTTGGCTAAGGAAATGTCATTAGATGAAGATTGGGAGAGTGTTTCTTTAATTGAAGCTGAAACTTTGATAAGAGTATTTTTCGAAAGAAATAATGGAAGGTATGATGGTAAAACAAAAACAGAACAATATCTTCCTTTGCATTTATCTGGAATAGATTTTATAGGTTTTGCTGATAGAATTGATATAAAAGAATCAGGAGTTGAAATAATAGATTATAAAACTGGAAAATATAATATCTCTCCGAAAGATAGAAATTGGCAACTTGGATTTTATGCACTTGCTGCTGAAAAGAAATATGGAAATGTTAAAAAAGTTGTTTTGGATATGCTTAAACAGGAAAAGCCTCTTGAATTTAATATAGATGAAAAAGGAAATGCAGTGTGTGTAAGCAGTAAATTCATAGACGGATTTAATATATACAAGGTGCGAGATGAATTAATAGATACAGCCCATAAAATTCAGGAAGCCTATAAATCGGGCTTTAAGCCGTGCTCTATAGAAGATAATTGTGATTTCTGTAATGAATATGTATATAATTTGTGATTAAGAAATTAGATTTGGATAAATTGGTTTTCTTTCATGCCTTCTTTTTTTGCTTTTTGAAGTTATTAATTTTTCATAATCTAGAGTCATTTTAAATATCTCTTCTAAAGTTAATTGCTGTACACTCAGTTCTTCCGCTCTTTCTAATCCTATCCCTTCTAATAATCTAGGTTTTATATTCAAAGCTTCTAACTCAGTTAAACCGAATTGATATAAAAATATCTCAATTTTTCTTGCTAATGCTGGTTCTTGACTTTTTTGATATAAAAAATGATCTCTACCCTCATTAATAGTCATATCCTTAATTCTAATAGGTTTTGTCATTCTTTCAGGAGCTGAATATTGAAAGAAACATCCAGATTCTAATTTATAAACCTCAATTTGAATCTCTTTTTTACTACCAGGTTCTTCTATTAATGCAATTCTATCTAGATCTGGTTTATATTTTCTCCCAAACATAAAATGTTTACCGTTAAGAGTAACATTCATATTAGGTTTTCTTTTACTCGCATAAAGAGTTAGTCTATCAAATATATTAATTTGAACTTGAATACATTCTTCTTCTAATGATGAACCTGAATAGACTAGATAACCTCCTCTTAACGCTTTAGGTAATTCAATCATTTTAATAATTATATACTTTTATTCTTAAATATATATGATATTCTGACTATATTTCCTTAAAAAGCTTGAGACGTAAGCTTTTTAAACCGATTTTTTCTCTGAGATATAGTATGTTTTACTTATTAGATGTTGAAGATCATGTTCGTGTGGAACCTAAGCATTTTGGTTTACCTACGAGAGAAGCTGTTGAGAAACAACTTGACGAAACTTATGTAGATAAAGTTACTAAAGAATTGGGCTATGTTGTAAAAGTTGTTTCTGTTGAAAAGGTATTTGATGGAGTTATAATTCCTGGAGACGGAGCTGCTTTTTACAAATCTAACTTTAAATTATTAGCTTGGAAACCTGAATTGCATGAATTAGTTTATGGTACTATAACTGAAATTACTAATTTTGGAGCATTTATACAAATGGGCCCTGCACAAGGAATGATTCATATTTCTCAAACTATGGAAGATTATGTTTCTATGAGTAAGACTGGAACATTATCTGGAAAAGCTAGTAAAAGAAATTTGGCTAAGGGAGATAATTGTATTGCGAGAATTGTTGCTATTAGTTATAAATCTGGAGAGCCAAAGATTGGATTGACAATGAGACAAGCAGGATTAGGAAAAGTTGAATGGATGAAAGAAGATAAGAAAAAGAGAGACAGCGATGCAAAGAAAGCTGATAAGGTAGAAAAATCAGGAAAGAAAAAAGGAGATAAGAAATAATGGCTGTTCAAAGAGCATGCAAACATTGCAAAGCAATATTTGAAGGTGCTGGTAAATGTCCTCAGTGTGGTGGAGAAGACAATACTGAAACTTTCAAAGGAAAAATAGTTATAGTTAATGCTGATAATTCTGAAATAGCAAAGAATTTAAAATACACAAAGAAAGGGAGTTATGCTGTTAAGCTTGGATAAAATGAAAGAAATAAAAAATAAATTAATGAAGAGAAAAGAAGTTGAAGTAGTTATCGAAGCTAAATCTAACCCTGGTTTTGCTCACGCTTTGAAAGAAGTTGTTAATCATTTTAAAGCAAGTGAAGAACAAGTTGTTGTTAAGAGAATAAATAGTTCTTTTGGAAAAAACCATTTTACAATTGAAGCTAATATATATGATTCTGCTAAAGATAAGTTAGAATTGGAACCAAAGAAAAAGGAGAAGGCTAAAGCCCCTGCAGCATAATGTCAGAAAAAGCAGCTGGTTCATCTAAGAAAGGAGAAGGTAAAAAGGCGCATAAAAATAAGCCTACTAGCAAGAAATATGAAATGTATACTATAAGTGGAGAAAATGCAAAAAAGAGTAAAGAATGTGTTAAATGTGGACCAGGTATATTCCTTGCACAACATAAAGACAGACATGCTTGTGGTAAGTGTGGGTATACTGAATTTGTGAAGAAATAATTTTAAATAAATATTTTAGATAAGGGTGTTTATTCGTATAAAAACTTGAATCACTAACCCCTTAAATGCTACCTCTCTTAATTTATAATTTAATTATAACTCCTAGAGTCAATTAAGCTCAGTATTATAATTTGATTATAACCCATAGAGAGGAGGCCTCACCAATCAAAAAGAGCGATGAAACGTCCTCTCCTGGGAAAAAGAGGTGATAATATATCTAGAGAAAAGGCATATTTAAATGTTTCGGTATGTTGTAACTATACAATGAGAACAGATAATTAATGGTGTGAAATGAGCTTTATATAAGTATGTTTTAACCACCAGCAGTTGCAATTATTCCTCCGATGGTTTCTTTTGGTTCATCTTTTCTCAGTAATCTTGCAAAGGGATATGTTCTACCTGTTTGAGGTATTTCTAAAATTCTACAATAATCTCTATGTACTATTTGACCTTTTTCAGTGGGTAATTCATGATATCTAGTCATTTTAGGATAGCCCTCAACTTTATATGTGCTCCAGCCTAGAACTGATGTTAATGAACGATTTGAACCTAAAGGCAAATCTAGTAAATCTGATTTAAATCCTATGGGATTTACTAATTCATCTAAATAATCAAGTGCCTCTCTTGTTAGATTATATGCTAATTTTGCATCAAATGATTTATTTTTTAAACTTGCTAATTCCTCTAATGCTCTTAGGTTTTTATCTGCAGTTTCTCCTGTAAAAGTAATTAGTGACCTTTTGATTCTAAATATTCTATCTAGTTTAATGTGTTCTTCAGCTGTAACGTCTTCTATATTTATATCCATAATTAGTTTTAAAATTAGAATTATATATACTTTATTGTAATAATAAGACATATAAACTTGTTAATTTTATTGTTTTAAATGGGGATTGATGAGGGATTAAGTTCTGGAGTCTTTGATGGAATTGCAGTTGAGACTCCTGAAATTGAAAAAAAACCTGTGCAGAAAGTTCAACAAGAACAGATACATACTCTTCTTTTTGGAGATCAATTAAGCTGGCAATCTATTATTTATGATTTAATTAATAGTGAACAGCTTAATCCTTGGGATATAGATTTAAGTTTATTATCTCAGAAATTCTTGGAAAAAGTAAGGGCTTTGGAAGAAGCTAATTTCTTTGTTTCAAGTAAGGTTCTTTTTGCAGCTTCATTACTTTTAAGAATAAAATCTGAAATTTTACTTGAGACTGATATACAAAGCTTAGATGATATATTATTTGGAAAGAAAGAGGAAAAAAAATATATTCAAGAAAGAATTGAATTAGATGAAGATATACCTAATCTAGTTATAAGAACACCCTTACCTAGATTTAAGAAAGTTACGCTTGATGAATTAATGAGTGCTCTTGGAAATGCTATAAAAACAGAAACTAGAAGAATACAGAAAGTTGCTTTGACAAGACAACAGGAGTTTGAAACTGCTTTATCTTTACCTAAAAAAAGAATAAATATTAATGAGAGTATCAAAGGAGTTCATTCACATTTGCAAGAAGTTTTTAAGAATAGAGATGAAAGAGTTGCTTTTTCAGAGATTGCTGGGAAAGATGATAATGAAAAAAGAGTTGCTACTTTTGTTCCTTTACTTCATTTAGATAATCAGCACAAAGTTTGGCTTGAACAAGAAAATCATTTTGATGAGATATGGATAATGTTAAAAGAAATGTATGAAGAGAAGAATGCTGTTGAATTAGAAAAAATGAGAAAAGAAGTTGATGAAGCTATGAAAGAATTTGAAAAAGAAGACTCAGAAAAAAGAAAAGCTGCAGAAGACTTTAATGAAGATTTTGAGAATCCTATTGCTAGTGCTTTTGAAAAGGAATCAAATGTTAAAGAAGAAAGAGATGAAGAGGGTTAATATAATATTTTTTAATCTAAGGAGATTGTTATCCTTAATATAGATATTATTTAGGTGGTAGATTATATGTAAAACTTGTTAGTGATAATATGCGAGCAATATTAGTTTATATGATAATTATTTTTATATTGAAACTGCTATTTATTATTAATAACCTAGTTTTTCTTTAAGAAAGAAATCAATGACTTTTCTACTAAGACTTTTTCAGTACCTGTTTTCATATCTTTTACTTTAAATTTCTTACTTTTAACTTCATCTTCACCTATGAATAATGCATAAGGTATTTGATAGGAATTAGCATATTCTAATGCTTTTCCTACTCCTGAGAAAGAAAGAACACAAGAAACATTATCCTTTCTTAGCTTATTTGCTAATCCTATTGAAGCTTTGTCTTGCTTTATAGAAATAAGAATAGCTTTTACCGCTGGTTCTACTTCTAATTTATCTATTTCTTCCTTACATAAGCCCATTAGAGCTTCTAAGCTGAAAGATATTCCTACAGCAGGAATATCTTTTCCAGAATATTTACCAACAGTTTTATCGTATCTTCCTCCAGCTACAATAGAATGTTTACTTTTGCTAAATATTTCAAATATATTCCCAGTATAATATCCAAATCCTCTAATCATAAATAAGTTTGGAGTTACTTTTATACCATATAATTTACATTTATTCTCTAATTCAATTAGTTCTTCTATACCATCAAATTTGTTTTCTCTGAAGAATTCTAAAGGCTTTTCTAATAATTTGAATAATGTTAATATTTGATTTGAATCTGCATATTTCTTAAGATTTGCTTTTACATTATCTTCGCCTATCTTTTCAATCTTATCTAACTCTCTCATCACTTGTTTTTTTTGTTTGATTTCTACGCTTTCTATTATTGAATCAAGTAATTTTCTATTATTTACTTTAATTTCAAGTTCCTTTATATTTAATTCTTTTAATATATCTGAAACAACGGCAATACATTCTGCATCTGCTGACACGCTTGTATCTCCTATTATATCTATATCACATTGTGTGAATTGTCTTGTTCTTCCTGCTCTTAATGGTTCATCTCTAAATATTTCACCAATTTGGTATCTTTTGAAAGGAAGTTTAATGTTTGGATTTTGTTTTAATATTCTAGCTAATTGGAAAGTAAACTCGTATCTTAAACCAAGATTTCTACCCCCTCTATCTTTTAATCTAAATCTATCTGAAACTGCTTCGTCTTCCTCTTCAGTCGGTAGATTGTTTGATTTCATTAATTCATCAAATTCTATTAATGGAGTCTCAACTGGTAAAAAGCCATATAGTGAAAAATACTTTTCTACTATCTGTTTTATCTTTCTTCTTTTCAGAGATTCAGGAGGTAAATTGTCCTGAAAGCCCTTTACTGTTTCTACTTCTATTATCATAATCTAATTAGAAAAAGAGTATTTTTATATTGTTTGGTTAGACATGTTGACCTTGAGGTTTGGCCATCTTTTTCTTAATCCCTTCATAACTTTTTAATATTTCATGCACCCTTTCTAAATCCTTTCTAAATATACCTTCTAAACCTTTAGGATTATCTGATTTGTAAAGTTCTTTTTTACTTTTATCTTTATCGTATTTTAATATAAATGCTTCATCTAGTTTACCGTCAATTCCTTCATCTATGAAAATTCTTACATAATCTTTTCCAACTTTGCTTTCAATTGTTAATCTTTTTTCTAATGGTTCTATAGATATGGTATAATCGATATTATTTCTTTTATCGCTTAAATTTGCTGAAAATGTATCTAAAGGCATTTCTGGATTTATGGCTGATACAGATTCTAATACTATATTAGCTGTTTCTAACGCTTTAACTTTTGCTGAAGAATCATTTTGTTTTGATATGTAATCATAGCATAATAATGAAGATAGGGTTACACCATAAACTCCTAAAAAAACAAGTGCTCGTTTTCTTATTCTTCTTGAAAAAGTCATATTTTTATTTATCTATTGGATGTTTTAAATCTTTAGAAAATAAGAGCGGAGGGAGGGAATCGAACCCTCGTCTTCAGCGCCACAAGCTGACATTCTACCATTGAACTACGACCGCCATGATTACATGTCAGTTGTAGTTTTCTACACCCTAACACGTATGAGTTTATCAAGAGAAGTGGTTTTAAAATCTTTGCTAAAAGATTTTATGAACAGGTTTTTAATGGTATTCCTTCATATTAAATTATGAAATATAGATTTTATTCACTTTGGTTATGTGCGATTATAATAGTTGTTTTTTTATTTCAATTATTTGTTAAGGGATTTACAGATTTACTTATATTAGATGAAACTTCTTTTATTCAACCTTGGAGATTTTTTACTGCTATCTTCTTGCATGGAGATGCTGGACACTTACTTTATAATTTATTTGCACTTGCTTTATTCGGAAGTATACTTGAAAAATTAGTTGATGGAAGAAAATTCTTATTGATTTTCTTCTTTACAGGAATAATTGCTAATCTTATATCAATTAATTTTTATTCTTCATCTCTTGGTGCTAGTGGTGCAATATTTGGAGTTATTGGAGCTTTGATAGTTATAAGACCGAGCTTACCTATTTGGGCATTTGGAATTCCTATGCCTATATTTCTTGCAGGAATACTTTGGGGAGCAGGAGATTTACTTGGAGCTGTTGCTTATTTTGCTGGAAATCCTATAAATAATACTGGAAACATAGCTCATTTATCTGGAATGTTATTTGGTTTATTAATGGGTTTATTTTTCAGACAAAAAGAAGTAAAAGAAAATAGAATAACATATAGATTTAATGAAAATCAAATAAGAAGATGGGAAGATGATAATCTTTAATTAAAGATAAAATATAATCGCGCTTATTATTAAGAATATAACTAATCCATAACTAATATTTAATATAAATAATTTTAAGGGTTTGCCTTCCCAGATTACACTGCTTGATAATGTTGTTACGTAAAAACCAAGCCAGATTAAAGCTCCAAGTGTTAATGCTCCAGATAGAGATGATATGGCTAGAGAGGAGATAAGCCAATTTAATACATAGGCAGTAAGCAAAGACATAATAAAAGCTGTAAAATAATAAGGAGTCATATTCATTTTCTTTCCTTCTGCAATTTGTTCTTTTGTAAATCCTGCTAATTTTATCCAAGTTTTTCCAAATAATGGACCATACCATAAACTACCTACAATCATTGAAGCAACAGCAGAAAGTAATATTGCTAAATATTCCATGTCTATAAATGTTTTTTATATTTATAAATTATTTGATTTTACTTTGGCTATCTTTTAATGTATTCATCTAAATAAGGTAAATAATTTATTTTGAAATTATCTATTAAAATAGTTATAGAATATCTCTTGATTAATCCAGGAAATTGTTCATTAATTGCATCAAGTAAAGTATAAAACTCATCATCAGAGTTGAAAAGAAATTCAGCATCAAGATCACTATTTACATGATAAACAAAATAAATCATTTGTTTGTACGAACAAATAAACTTCTTCAGTTTTTCATAAATTTCATCCGAATAATAATTAAAATAAAAAAGAACTTTATAATACTCTAAATTAAAAAAACGATGATCAATTGCTGCTCTAAAACCAATTAATATGCCATTTTCTTGTAATTTTCTCATACGATATAAAACAGTTTTATAATTAGAATTAACTGCTTGTGCAATCTCTGAAGCATTTTGACGAGCATCTTGATTAATAATTTTCAAGATGGCAAAATCAAGTATATCTAAATAAAAAGGTTCAGAAGTAAATAGAACTTCCATTTTTTCAGAAGAAGAATTATTAAGAATAAAACGATAAGGAACTTGAATAAAACCTGTGCTGGTAGTAAAAGAACGTTCCTGAATGTACTTACCAAATCTTTTATTAAAGTGGTTAAAATTTTTCTTGAAATCGAGAGAATTTTTTGAACCAATACCTATTCCTAAATCGATTGCTCCTCTACACCATGTACCCCAATAAATATGTTTTTTATGTTGTACGTATTTTTCAATATTTGAACGAACAGCAGGAGTAATATTTTGAAATTTTAAACTTACTCTACCAATATTCATTCCTAGTTTAAGAAAATTGATGACTGGATAGTACCCCCTTATAACTCCTGCCTTTTCTAATTGATTTATTCTATATTGTACTGATGGTTTTGAAAGTTGCACTTTTTTAGCGATTTCTGAAGTTGGTATACGAGCATTCCAATCAAGTATGGCTAGTATCTTTCTGTCTTTTATATCTAAATCTTTTAATTCCATACTTATAATTAGCATAAATTACTTATAAATTTATCTAAAAGTAATAAAAAGAGCCTAAAAAGGATTATATAAAGAAATATAAATTTACTATTATGGTTTATCAGATAATGATGAAAGGAGGATTATATTTTAATGGAATATTTAAATAAGCCTTATGCACAAATATCAGATCAAGATCAATTTAGAATTGCTGAACTAGAAAAATTATGTAAACAACCACACTTTGCAGATAAATTGCTAAATAGTGGTAAAGTAGGTTTTGCAAAAAGTAGCTGGTACAGTGAAAAGCAGTTCAAGGAAGATAGATAAGAATAATGAGATTAGTTAAACCTAAGAGTTTATTTAGAGAAGAATACTTTGGAGGAATATCTTATGATCCTCAACATGAAGATTTCTTTTTTTTAGATAAAAATGCATTTAATTTATTGAAATTTTTAGATGATAATCTTGTGAGGGAATCTGATTTAGAAAAATTGAGTAAAGACTCTAGAGAAAAAGTTTTACATCTTGAAAAAAAAGGTTTGTTAATTGAAACTGTTCCTCAAAATAGAAAGCAAAGAATAGGTGATTTATTAACTTCACAAAGAAGTTGGATTTCCGCTCCCACTATTATGGAAATATACCCTTCATTAATATGTAATGAGAGATGTGATTTTTGTTATTTAGGTAATGAACTTAATAGCACCAAATTACAATTTCCAGAAGATAGAATTGATGATTTTGTAAATAATATCTCGAGTGCAGGAGTGTTTAATATATCTATTTTAGGAGGAGAGCCATTTTTATATTCAGGTCTAAATTCTCTGTTAGATAAATTATATCGTGAAAGAATAGATATTTCTCTTTCTACTAATGGCACTATTAATAAACCTCTTATTTTAGAGAGAATAAAATTATCAAAAACAAAACTAAATGTTTCATTCCATTCTACAGATAAAGAAAAACAGGAGAGGTTAGTAAGAAAAATTGGTTCTTTTAAGCAAACGGTTAATACTATCAATCAAGCTAGAGAATTAAATATACCTTTACACGTTACAACTGTTTTAAATAAATTGAATTTAGATGATGTTGAAAATCTTGTAAGATTTGTAGGAGATTTAGGCGTACAAAGTATGACTGTTGCATATCCATTGCCCAGTAATTTTACTTTAGAGAGAAGAGCAAGAGTTTCTTTTGAAGAATATTTAAGAGCTTATTCTAGAGCAAAATTAGTAGGATTAGAAAGAGGTATGAAAATAGAAGGTAATTGTCATTTTAATTTTTTAATAAAAGATTATGGAAATAATTTTAATCCTAAAAATCCTTTAGCAAAGTTTCTTTATGGAGATAAAGGAGGTAGATCAAGATTAGAGATGATGCCTAATGGAGATTTATATCCTTCTTCTCAGACTTTTAGAAGAAAAGAATGGTATGTAGGTAATATTTTGAAAGATGATTTAAGACAAATTTGGAGAGATAACTCTGGACTAAATAAGATTAGAGATAGAATTTTACCAGAAGATTGTCAGAAATGCGAATTTAATGAAATTTGTGGCGGAGGTATATTAGGTTCGATAATTGAACAAGGAGAATGGGACAAACCTCCTATTGACTGTCCAGTTATATTAAATAAAAAGGTTTATGCCCCCGCCGGGATTTGAACCCGGGTTTAGGCCGCGAAAGGGCCTCGTCCTTGGCCTCTAGACGACAAGGGCATCAGTATGAGAACTAAAAACCGCTTTTAAATTTTTGTATTTAGTTTTTTGTATCAATTAGAGAGTAGATAATAACTAATCAAAAGACATTTAAAGGCACATATTTTCTAGTTTCATGCAGGTTAATGATTTAATTTTCAAAGAACTTATCAAGAGAGGTTATTCTCTTGAAGGGAATACTAGGGTGTGGAATATTTCTGAATCTAAATTACTTTATATTACTCCAGAACAAGCTAAAACTTATTTGGAAATGACTAAGTCAGTTGAATATCAGAAGAGTGTCGTCGATAATGAAATGGGAATAATAAAAGATAATATTAAAGAAATTGAAAAAGCTGTTGGGAATAAACCTTTTAATTTAATTGATCTTGGATGCGGAGATGGAAAGAAAGCAGTAATATTTTTAGAACATTTCAAAAATAATAAAATTAGATATTGTGCCGTAGATATAAGCGATTTTATGATAAAGAAAGCTTTTGATAGATTGAATGAATTAAATGTGAATGAAATGGTAGAGTTTCAATGGAATATCTCTGATTTTGAAAATATAGAAAATATATCTGGTTTGTTAAGATCTGGATTATATAAGAATCATGTAATTTTGCTTTTAGGAAATACTGTAGGTAATTTTGAATTTAATGAATTATTATATGAGGTAAGAAGTGCTATGAAAGCAGGAGATTTATTGATAATTGGAAATGGTCTAGATAATAAAAATGTTGATAAAATAATAAAGACATATAGTAATGGTCCTAGCTTTAATTTCTTTTTCGGGTTAGTTTCACAACTTGGTTTGAAGAAAGAAGATTTAGATTATAATGTTAGATTTAGAAATTCAAGAATGGAGTCTTATTTTACACTTAAAAAAGATATTAAAATATCTTTCTTAGATAGGACTATTTATTTCACTAAAGGAGATCAAATTATAACTGGAATTTCTTACAAATATAGAAAAGATGAGTTTTCAAGTTTTGTGAGACTTTATTTCCATGATGTTAAGATATATACTAGTGATGATAATTCATATGCAGTTGCTCTGTGTAGAAAATAATTTTTGTATCTAAATCTATATAAAAGGCAAAGAAATTAGATTTTTGTGGAACATGTAATGGGTCTTAATAGTGAACAAGTTAGATATTTGGAAAGACTTTTTTCTGATTCCAGAAGACCTTATTACGAGAGAGTTAATGAATTAAGTTCTTTTTTAGGTACTAAAATATTATCAGATGAGGAAAGACATAGTGTTAAGAGATTAGTAAATAAAACTACTTTTTCAGAATATGAACTGATTAGAGGTTTAGGAAGTCCTGAAGAATTGAGTGAGTGGTATGATTTAACTGAGAGAGCAATAAATAAATTAAATGATAATTTTAATGTTAATAAATCAAAACTCCATCACTATGCACATAATACTTTTGTAGCAGAAGTTGTTGCTAGTGGACAAGAAATGCAGAATGAAGCAAGAAAAGATTATTCTTCACCAAAAGGAACTAGTTTGTTATCTTTAGTTGGAGCTTTGTTTAGACCTTTTTCAAGAAAAAATTGATTTAATGGGAAGATAATTCTTGTGTTAAATAATCTAGTCCTTGATTTGCTAATCTCGTTAATTTAGTAACTTTTCTTAAAAATAAATTCATAGAGATACAATGATCCCACGGCTGAAAGATTTGCATCTTAGTGCCGTAGACTCATTTACTTTGTAAATGATCCCACGGTTGAGCGATTTGTTCGCACTACCGTGTGCTCATATGAAACATGATCCCACGGAGATTTGAACTCCGGACCTCCGCCTTTCTTAGTCTCCTTTGTGGGAGAATGGAAATCATATCTCTAATGAGATATGCTCTTATAAGAGCGGCGCTCTAAAACCGGGCTGAGCTATGGGATCAAGAAAAGCAATTTGGGAATGTATTTAAAGTTTAGGATTGTAGCGAGAAAATGATAATTGGTGTTGTTGGTGCTGTGTGCTCTGGGAAAGGTTTCTTATCAGATGAACTGTATAAAAAAGGTTATATTAAACTTACTTTTTCAGATGTTTTAAGAGAAGAAATTAAGAAAAAAGGAATTGAATTGAGTAGAGTAAGTTTACATGATTTAGGAAACGAATTAAGAAAAAAATATGGAGCAGATTATCTTGCAAGAAAATTACTAGAAAAAGTAGAAAATGGCAAGAATTATGTTTTTGATGGTATAAGAAATCCTGCCGAGATTGAAGCGTTAAGAGAATTTGGAGATACAGTAATATTAGGAATTGAAGCTCCTTTAGAAAAAAGACTTCAATGGATGATAATGAGGAATAGAGAAAATGATCCTTTATCTATTGAAGAAGTAAAAGCAGTCGATGATAAAAATAATGGTTTTAATGAGCCTGAATATGGTTTGCAAATAGGAAAATGTATTAATATGATTGATTTTAAAATTATGAATGATAAAGGCAGAGATAATTTAAAGAAAAATATAGATAAATTATTAAATAAAATAAATCAAAAAAAATGATAATTGGTGTTACTGGATATATTGGTTCTGGAAAAGGAGAGTTTGTTGATTTATTAACTAAAAAGTATGGTTTTGTTCCTGTTACATTTAAAGAAGTAATATTAAGAGAAGCTCAAAAAAAAGGATTGCAAATGGATAGAACTTCTTTACAAGAATTAGGAAGAATAATGGAGAAGAAAGGAGAATTAGCTACTAAAGTTATTTCAGGAATACATTTCAGAGAGGGTCAGCAATCTGAACAGAACTATATTGTTGAATGTTTTAGAACTGAAGGACAGGTTAATGCTTTTAGAGAAGAATTTGAGAAAGATTTTTATTTAATTGGTATAACTGCTGATTTTGATAAAAGATGGGGAAGAATAAGGGAGAGAGAAAGAAAAGGAGATCCAGAGTTATTAGAAGATTTTAGAAAAGCAGATAATCAGGATAGAAATGGAGCGTATCAAAATACTGATTGGTGTATAAATCATGCTGATGAATTGATAAAGAATAATGGAGAAATATGGAAATTTAAAAAAAGAGTTGAAGAGTATATGTTTAGTCTGGGCTTTGATAAATAGTTTTATAAGAGTTTAATTCTGCCTAATATGATGTTAGTAGGACTTGTTGGAAAACCTAATTGTGGGAAATCGACTTTCTTTAAAGCGGCAACGCTTGTAGATGTTTTAATTGCAAATTATCCTTTTGCAACTATAAAACCTAATCATGGAATTGCATATGTTAAGATTCATGATTTAGCTAAAGATTTTGGAAAGATAAGTAATCCAAGAGAAGGATATGTTAAAGAGGGTTTTAGATTCGTACCCTTTGAATTAATGGATGTTGCAGGGCTTGTTGCAGGAGCTAGTGAGGGAAAGGGATTAGGTAATGAGTTCTTAAGCGATTTGAGTGCTGCAGATGCCTTTATTCATGTTGTAGATATGTCTGGAGAGAGCGATGGAGAAGGAAAGCCTAGTGAAGGATATTATCCTGGGGAAGATATTAGAATGATTGAAAATGAATTAGATTTATGGTATTTGGGAATTTTGAAAAAAGTTTGGACTACTTTTGCAAGAACGGTTGAAATGCAAAAGAAAAAATTTGAAGAAGCAGTTGCAAAGCAGTTTTCAGGATTAAAAGTAAAAGAAGAGGATGTCAGATATGTTGTTTTGAAAAGCAAACTGAATCATGAAAAACCTACTCTTTGGACAGATCAAGATTTATTCCATTTCGCTAGAATGCTTAGAAAGTATACTAAGCCGATGATTATCGCTGCTAATAAAGTTGATAGGCCTAATGGAAAGGATAATCTTGAAAAGATAAAAAAAGAATTTGATTATCCTATTATTGCTTGTTTTGCTGATGGAGAATTGAGTTTAAGACAAGCTGATAAAGCAGGTTTAGTAGATTATGTTCCTGGAGAAAATAATTTTGAAATTAAAAAAGAATTAACTGGAAAGCAAAAAGAAGCTCTTGATAGTATAAAGAAAATAATAGATAATTTTGAAAGTACAGGAATACAGGAAGTTATGAATAAAGTTGTTTTTGAAGTTTTGAAATATGTTGCTATTTATCCTGCTGGAGCTAAATTGTCTGACAGTAAAGGAAATGTCTTACCTGATTGTTATTTAATGCCTCCAGGAAGTACTGCACTTGACTTTGCTTATAGGTTACATAGTGATATTGGAAGAGATTTTGTAAAAGCTATGCATGTAAAGACAAAGCAAGCAGTTGGAAAGGATTATATTATCAAGAGTGGTGATGGTCTAGAAATCCTAACGAAATAGTTATTTTATTTTATATAAATGCTTTTAAAGATTGGAAATAATATTTATTTATGATTACTCGTAGGTTGGGAGTTGTTAAATCAATACCTAAATTTGTTGATAGAGCAGGTTTAAAACCATCTGATGTAGGTTATGCTTCTTTTAGATATAAAGGCATTGATGTATTTTATTCTCCTGAAACTCCAGATGGTGTTGCTGCATGTTTTCATGTTTTTAAAGGTAAGAGACAAGTTTTAGAAGCTTATGATACTGGTTTATCTGAAGAACCTTTAGACGAGGGTGTTGAGTTTAATAGATTTAATGATGGGGAGTGGCTAGATACACTTTTAGATATGGATAAATATCAAAAATTAACTAAATCTTCTAGAAGTTTTACTTGTGCTAGGAGACAATCAGGTTTTAGATCAACATTATATAGTTAGTTTTTATAATATAAAAACTTAAATATAGATTAATTGTGTTATTTTTATGGGGATGAGAACAACTGTTAAAGTAAGATTTAATGCAAGTAAAGAAAATTTTGAAAAGTTTGGAAATGGAATGTATCTTGTTTATTTGCCTTTTGAAGAAGATCAAGAATCTTGGAAAGTTATAGGAAATTTATTATCTAAAAAAACAGGAACTCCTTCAAATAGAATTGAATTTGCAGGTAAAGATGTTAAAGGCAATTATGTTTATGAAATGTTTTGATTTTTATTAATTGCTTTTAGATAAAAAAGAGAATAAAGATGAAATATGACTTTGCGCCTGATTTACAGGCAAGAATGGAAGAAATAGTTAATTTACTTAATATGGATTGGGTTGACATTAATAGAGTTAAATGTTTTAGAAGTTATGGTAGTAGTACTAAAAGAACTATTGCAAGATGTCATACTATTGGTAAATTAATGCAAAAAGCTATGAATGTGAAAGCAGCTTATACTATAGAATTTCTTGAAAAGTTTAATAAAATGAGTCAGAGCGAGCAAGATAAAGTTATTATTCATGAATTGATGCATATACCAAAAACTTTTGGTGGTGGATTCAGGCAGCATGATTTTGTATGTGATGAAAATGTTGCTATTATGCATGAAAAATTAGCTAATTTAAAAGATAAAACTGCAAATCATAGTTCTTCTTCCAATTCCTTAAAGAATTGGTGGGGAAGCTGATTTTATGAATATAAATTTAATTGAAGGAAAAAAAAGAATAAATGTTAATGTCAAGAAAGTTTCCTTTTTTGGAAAGTTTTCAGGATTAATGTTTAAAAATAGAAATACTAAAAAATTATTGTTTGAATTTTCTCATGATGTAAATATTTCTATACATTCTCTTTTCGTTTTCTTTCCATTTTTAGCTGTTTGGCTCGACGATAAAAATAGAATAGTTGAAAAAACAATTGTAAATCCATTTATTTTGAGTGTGAAACCACAAAAAAAGTTTAGAAAACTCGTCGAGATTCCACTCTGCAATGAGAACAAAAGAATTATTGATTTTCTCGTCGGAAAGAAAAGATTTAAATAGAGAAATGTTTTTTAGTAAGTATAACTCTTGTAAAAGAGTTAAATAAAAAGGAGGTATGAATGGGAACAATATTGGTTAAGAATGTCGTTAAGAGAAGGCCAGGTCACCTTTACTATGTTGACGGAAAGGGAAACGTATGTGAAGCTAAAATGGCACGTGGCGGCAGAAAGAAAAAGAAGAAATAATTCTTCTTGATTTGTTATTATTTTTATTTTTTTATTAATAATTTTTGTGAATCAGTAAAGTTTTAAACTGATTTGGTTTGTTATTTCTATGATAATTGGAATTGAATGTACAGCACATACCTTTGGAGTTGGATTGGTTCATAATGGAAAAATACTTTCTAATGTTAAGGATATGTTTATGACTGAAACTGGAGGAATAATTCCTGTTAAGGCTGCAGAACATCATAAATTAGTTGCAGAGCAAGTTTGGAATGATGCCCTTGAAAAAGCAGAAATTACCGAGGATAAAATAGAAGCTATTGCTTTATCTAATGCTCCTGGGCTTGCTCCTTGCTTGCTTGCTGGAATGAATTTTGCAAAACATAAAGCTGAGAAGCTGGGAGTTAAAATAATTCCTGTAAATCATTGTATTGCTCATTTAGAAATTGGACGAAGAGAAGGGGCTAAAGATCCAGTTTTACTTTATACTTCAGGAGCTAATACTCAAATAATTGCTTATGAATCTGGAAAATATAGAATATTTGGAGAAACTCTAGATATTGGAATTGGAAATTTTCTTGATAAAGTTGCAAGAAATGCAGGACTTGGATTTCCTGGAGGACCTAAACTTGAGAAAGAAGCAATTGGAGGAAAATATATTGAAATGCCTTATACTATAAAAGGAATGGATGTTGCATTTTCAGGATTAGTTACAAAGGCAGAACAGTTATTGAAGAAAGAAAATAGTTTGAAAGATGTGGCTTTTTCTATTCAAGAGACAACATTTGCAATGCTAATTGAAGCTGCGGAGAGAGCTTTAGCTCATACTGGAAAGAAAGAGTTAGTCTTAGGAGGAGGAGTTGCATGTAATTCTAGATTACAGGAAATGTGCAAGATAATGTGTAAAGAAAGAAAAGCAAAATTCTTTTGTCCTGAAAAACAATTTCTTACAGATAATGGTGGAATGATTGCATATACTGGAGAATTGATTTTAAAAAAAGCTGGTAAGAATATTTTAGTTGATTATAAAAAGATAAATATCAAGCCAAGAGAAAGAACAGATGATGTAATTGTTAGTTGGAGATGGATTTAATGAAAGATTCTATTTCTTTATTGTTTTTTAGGTAAATTGCTCTTTTTTTGAATTTTTTTATTAATTCCTCATGTTTATTTTCGTTATGATGTTTATATCTTTGAGACCAATATAGCAGTTTAAAGAAATCTTTTAGAGGTTTATTTTTATATTTTCTTCTTTCTTTTATATCTCTTTTTATTATTCTATATATTAAATTCAATCTAGATGCGCTTAAACAAATTACAATTTCTGCTTTTTTAAAAGCAGGGTAAATATATTCTTTAGCATAAACTCCATCCAATATCCAACTTTTACATCTTAATATTCTATTTAAATTGCTTTTGGCTTTCTTATCAGAAAATTTAATGAGAAAATCTTTTGAATACCTTAATTCATCTATACTTTTACTCTTTATATTTAGTATTTTTCCAATTCTTTTTGCTAGAGTAGTCTTTCCACTACCACTTGAACCTACAATTAGAATTCTTTTATACATATTTTAATGAGTAAAAATTAATATAAATACCTTTGTTGAAGAAATTATAATATATTATGACTTGAAAACTATTATAAATGTTTCAAGAAACATTTATAAACCCATTTTTTAATTAAGATATAAGCCGATGAAGGTTAACTAAACCAGGAGGTCTAATGGACTTCTACAGTATAATAGAAAAAGCAAGAAAAACAGGAAAAATCGATAAGGGAACGAATGAAGTGACTAAATCAGTTGAACTTAGTTCTGCAAAATTAGTTGTTTACGCTGCTGATGTTGAACCTAAAGAAATTGTTATGCATCTTCCAGTTATATGTAAGCAAAAAGGAATACCTTGTCATGAAGTTGATTCTAAACAAAAATTAGGTATTGCTGCTGGTATAAAAGTAAGTTGTTCTGCTATTGCAGTTGTTAATGAAGGCGATGCTAAACAGGAGATTGCTTCATTCAAAATGAAGGCAAAGTAACTTTTTATGGCAAAACAAGATTATATTAAAGAAAAATCTGAAGGAGATTCAAATACATCAGGAAAAGGTAAAATTTCTAATGAACCACCAGTTAACGGTTTAATTGAACAAATTCTTGGAAGAACTGGAGCTAGAGGAGAAGTTACACAGGTTAAAGTTAAAATTCTTGCAGGAAGAAATGAAGGAAGAAGTTTAAGAAGAAATGTTAAAGGAACAATAAGAGTAGGTGACTTAGTTACTATGAGAGAAACTGAAATTGAAGCTAGAAGAATGAGAACTGCTACATCAGGATTTGCATCAAAAGATTCTAAACCAAGTTATGGGAGTAGCAGATAATGGTTAAGTGCGTATTTTGCGGAAAAGAAGAAAGAGAATTTAGAGGTTTACATTTATTCAAGAATGATGGAACTATTTCTTATTTCTGTTCTCATAAATGTAGAATGAATGCTTTGAAATTACATAGAGATAAGAGAAAAGTAAAATGGACTGAGTCTTTTAGAATTGTAAGAAAAGAACTTGAAGAAAAAAGAAAAGAAGATTTTAAGAAAGCTGAACATAAAGCTAAGGAAATAGTTAGTGATAAAGTAGTTGAAAAGAAAGATAAGAAGAAATAGTTGGCTGAAAGAAAGTTTTTAAATACTCTACTCTCTTCTTGTTCTTATACATATAATGGATAAAAAAAGGTTTTTAATTTTTCTAGCATTATTTTGTAGCATCGTTTCAGCATTATCTCTATTTCTATCTTTATTTAGAATAAGTATTGTCTTATCTTTAATTGGAATAATCTTCTCAGTCTCTTACTTACGAAAATCTGGAGACGAAATGATAAAGATAATTTCCTTAATAGTTGGCTTAAGTGTCTTGATTCTTGCAGCATTCTCTAATAATCCTCTCAGTTTAGGAAATAAATGCTTTAATGATTTGGATTATAAATTAAGCTTAAGTGCAATTGACAATTCTTTAATTGATAACTCTGATTTACAAATAATTAAGGAAAAATTTGAACTTTTAGGATATTGTTTTAATATAGATGAAAAAGATAGTAAACTCGCTATACTTAATATAGACGAACAGGGATATAATAATAGATCTGCACTGGAAGAAGTAGTTAAAAAAGAAGGTTTCAAGGCGGTTCTTGCAGATAAAGTAGTATTTAGTAATGGTGGCAGCGATATCGCAGATGTTTGTAGAAACGATGCTACATGTTCAGGGATAGTTCAGTGTTCACAAATAGAAACAAAAGAGTATACCTGTGAATTTAGATTTACTATATATCTGACAGAAAGCGCTGCACAGAGAAGTGCAGATATAACTTCTAATCTTTCTCTTGATGAGACTGGAAAGTATCTTTCTGATAAACTTTACCTTTATATCGGTAATAAAGAATTTGATTCTTTATTGATTGGAAGTGGTTTGAAAGGGCAAGCAACTACGCAAATTTCTATACAAGGAATTGGTACTGGAAATACTGAAAATGAAGCTTTACAAAATGCGAGAGATAGTATGAAAAGACTCCAAACAATTATTTTATTGGATAGTTTAAGTAAAGATTATGCTCTTGATTCTTATTAAATGTCGGGATTAGATAAATCCTATTTACCGACGGCAAATGACATATTTACGAGGTAAAGGTTTATAAAGAGTATATGACTTTGGGTTTTGAAAAGGTGATTTTCTAAATGGCTGAAAACGAAAAGAAAAAATACGATTCTGAAAATATCAAAGTATTAGAAGGACTTGAAGCTGTAAGAATGCGTCCTGCGATGTATATTGGAAGCACAAGTAAGACTGGATTGCATCATTTAGTATGGGAAGTCGTCGATAACTCTGTTGATGAAGCTATGGGAGGACATGCAGATACTATCCATGTTACTTTGAATAAAAATGGAAGTGTTACTGTAAAAGATAATGGACGAGGAATACCTACTGAAAATCATCCAACTTATAAAAGACCTGCATTAGAAATTGTAGTTACAAAACTTCACGCTGGTGGTAAGTTCGATAAAGGAAGTTATGCAGTATCTGGTGGATTGCACGGTGTTGGTATAAGCGTTGTTGCTGCTCTTTCTAAACAAATGAAAGTTGTTGTAAGAAGAGGAGGAAAAGTTTATCAGCAAGAGTACAAAATAGGAAAACCAGTTTATGATATGAAAATTACAGGTGATTGCGAAAAAGGAGATACTGGAACTGAAGTTACTTTTATGCCTGATGATACTATTTTTTCAACAGTTAAATTTGAGTTTTCAACACTTGAATCAAGATTTAGAGAAATTGCTTTCTTGAATAAAGGACTTAAAATTATTTTGAAAGATGAAGATAAAGACAAGAAAGAAACATTCCATTATGAAGGTGGTTTGATAGAATTTGTTAAATGGATAAATACTGGAAAAGAAGAATTACATAAGCCGGTTTATTTTGTTAAAGAAGAAGATAAAGTAATTGTTGAAATTTCTGTACAATATAATGATAGTTATCAGGAAAATGTATTAAGTTTTGTAAACACTATAAATACTGTTGAAGGTGGAACTCACGTAGTAGGATTCAAAACTGCTTTAACTAGAGCAATTAATGATTATGCAAATAAAAATAAAATGCTTAAAGATGGAAATTTAACTGGAGATGATGTTAGAGAAGGACTTACTGCTATTGTTTCTGTAAAAGTTCCTGAACCACAATTTGTAGGACAGACTAAAACTAAATTAGGAAACTCCGAAGTTAAAGGAGTTGTAGATAGCGTATGTATGAAATATTTGACTGAAATATTTGAAGAAAATCCTACAATTGCTAAAAGAGTTGTTACTAAATGCGTTGATGCACAAAAAGCTAGAAATGCTGCAAAGAAAGCTAAAGATTTAGTTAGAAGAAAGAGTGCATTTGGCGGAGGAGGATTACCTGGTAAATTAGCTGATTGTTCTAAGAAAAAATCTGAAGAAACAGAATTGTATATTGTAGAAGGAGATTCTGCAGGTGGTTCAGCTAAGCAAGGAAGAAATAAGGATTTCCAAGCTATTTTGCCTTTAAAGGGTAAGCCATTAAATGTTGAAAAAGCAAATCCTTTGAAAGTTTTTGGAAATGAGGAAATATCTAATTTAATAACTGCTATAGGAACTGGAGTTGGAGAACAATTTGATACTGAAAAATTAAGGTATAGTAAAATAATAATAATGACTGATGCGGACGTTGACGGAGCACACATAAAGACATTACTTTTGACTTTCTTCTTTAGATTTATGAAACAGTTAATTGAGAAAGGAAATATTTACATTGCCGTATCTCCACTTTTCAAAATAAGAAAAAAGAGCGATCATTATGTCTATACTGAAGATGAAATGAAAAAAATTGTTTCTAAACTTGGAGGAAATGTTGTTGTTCAAAGATTTAAAGGTCTTGGATAAATGAATCCTGAACAATTATGGGAAACTACTATGAATCCAAAAACTAGATTACTTAGAAAAGTTACAATTGATGACGCTGTTGCTGCAGATCAAGTATTTACTAAGTTAATGGGAGATGAAGTTGAGCCGAGAAGATTATTCATAGCAGAAAGAGCAAAGGAGGCTGAAATAGACGTTTAAAATGGAAATGGAAGAAGGACAATGCATATATGAATTGGTTTTGGATGATGAACAAATAGATTCTCTTATAATTGCTTTGAATGAATTTAAGAGAAGCAAAAATGAATTTGAGTTTGAAGTTAGCCCAGATACATCAATTGCATTTTACCACATAGATTCTGAACCAAAAGATGATGACGATGATAATAATGAGCCTGAAGAAGGAGATGAAGATGACGAGGGAGAATGGATTGATAATAAAACTGTTGTAGTTGGTGAATCTCAAGTTGGTGAATCTCAAGTTGTAGAATCTGAAGAAGATGACGATGATGATTGGGAAGATGACGATGAAGATGAAATTGAAGATAATGAGGAGGTTGCATAATGAGTGAAAGCGAAGATAAAATAGAAAAAGAAATTATGGAAGAGGAAAGTAAGAGAAGAGAAAAAGAACAAGTTGGAAATGAAAAAGGAATAGCTGCTGCAGAAATTGTTGAAGAAATGGAACAGGCTTACATAGACTATGCGATGTCAGTTATTGTTCAGAGAGCTTTGCCTTCAGTTGAAGATGGTTTGAAACCAGTACATAGAAGAATTTTATACGCCATGAATAATTTAGGTTTAGATGCAAGCAAACAGACAATGAAATCTGCAAGAATTGTTGGAGAAACAATGGGTAAGTATCACCCTCATGGAAATATTGCTGTTTATGATACTATGGTAAGATTAGCTCAAGATTTTTCTTTAAGATATCCTTTAGTTCACGGACAAGGAAACTTTGGAAGTATGGATGGAGATTCAGCAGCAGCTGACAGATATACTGAAGCTAAGTTGAGTAAAATTGCTGAAGAAATGCTTGGAGATATAGAAAAAGAAACTGTAAAAATGGTTCCAAACTTTGATAGCTCTCTTGAAGAACCAGAAACATTACCTGCTAAATTACCTAATCTTTTAATTAATGGAGCGACAGGTATTGCGGTTGGAATGGCTACAAATATTCCTCCACATAATTTAACTGAAGTTTGTGAAGCTGTTGTTAGTTATATAAATAAACCTGAAATTAAAGTTGAAGATTTAGCTGAAATTGTTAGAGGTCCTGATTTTCCTACTGGAGGCATAATCAATTCACAAGGAATTGATGAATTATATAAAACTGGAAAAGGAAGAGTAATAATTAGAGCTAGAACAACAATTGAAGAAGATAAAAAAGAGAAGTCAAATATTATTGTGACTGAAATTCCTTATATGGTTAATAAGTCTGATTTGATAAAGAAAATTGCTGAACTTGCAAATGAGAAAAAATTACCTGATGTGAGTGATTTAAGAGATGAATCTGCTAAAGGAAAAGTAAGAATTGTTATTGAGATGAAAAAAGGAGCAGACCCTAAGTTTACTCTGAATAAATTGTATAAACTTACTAATTTACAAGTTAATTTTGATGCTAATTTATTAGCATTAGTTGGAAAACAACCAAGAGTTCTTAATTTGAAAGAAATTATTGTTGAATATGTTAAATATAGACAAAAAGTTATTAGAGCAAGAAGTCAATTTGATTTGAAAAAAGCAGAAGATAGATTGGAAATTGTTACTGGTTTACTTACAGCATTAAAAAGTATAGATAAAATTGTTGAATATATTAAAAAATCTGGAAATGTTCAGGATGCACATGATGGTTTGATGAAAAAGTTTGAACTTACTACTAGACAGGCCAAAGCGGTTTTAGAAATGAGATTACAACAGCTTACTAAATTAGAAGATGGAAAGTTAAAAGACGAAGAAGATAAATTGAATAATGAAATAAAATCTTTGAAAAAGATTCTTGGAAATGAACAAGAAATATTAGGAGTTATAAAATCTGACGTGCAGGAATTAAAGAGAAAGTATGGTGATGAAAGAAGAACTAAAATAATCAAAGCAATTGCTGAAATTTCTGAAACTGATATGGTTGAAAAGAAAGATGTTATCGTTATGTTAACTGAAGGAGGTTACATAAAAAGAGTAGATATGAAAGTGTATAAAGAGCAGAAGAGAGGAGGTTCAGGAGTTTCTGGAGGAGAATTGAAAGAAGAAGATTTCGTTAGAAAGATGGTTACATGTTCTACTCATGACTTCTTATTATTCTTTACTTCAAGAGGAAGAGTATATTGGCTTAAGGCTAATGATGTTCCTGCAAGTGAAAGACAAAGTAAAGGAAAAGCAATTGTAAATGTTTTGAGTTTGAGAGATGAGAAAATAACTAATATTATTCCATTGAAACACTTTGAGAATGGATATTTAATGTTCGCTACTAAATTAGGATTTGTTAAGAAGTTACCTTTGAAAGATTTGAGTAAGCCGAGAAATACTGGAGTTAGAGCAATAAATCTTCCTGCTGATGGAAGTGATGAATTAATTAATGTAAGACTTGTAGAAGATAAACAAGAAGTGTTATTAATTACAAAGAAAGGACAGGCAATAAGATTTGATTCTGATGAAGTAAGAGCAATGAGTAGAGCTAGCTACGGAGTTCATGGTATTGATTTAGGAAAGAGCGATGAAGTTGTTGCTTTAGAATCATTACCTTTTGATGGAAAAACAACTATCTTGACTGTTACAAATAAAGGATTTGGTAAAAGAACAGATTTAGAAGAATATAGAAAAACTGCTAGAGCTGGAAAGGGAGTAATTAATTTGGCTGTTTCAGATAAATCTGGAGAAGTTGTTGGAAGTTTGAGTATACATGATAAAGATTCTGTAATTATTACAACAACTAAAGGAATGGTATTGAGAATAAGCATGAAAGATTTGAGAGTTATGGGTAGAGCAACGCAAGGAGTGCATGTTGTTAACTTGAAGCAAGTTGGAGATAGAGTTGCTGATGTTGTTAAAGTTCCAAGAGATGATGAAATTCTTAATGAAGCTGAAGAAGAGAAGAAGTAAAGTTTAAACAATTTTTATAAGAGTTCTTACAATTTTTTCTAGTTCTTCTTCAGGTATTGTTGGCTTATCTTTTTCTATATCTTGTTTATATCTCTCTGTCCATGGAGTGTGCATAAATAAGAACTTAGTTCTTAATTTTCTGTTTTCTATATCTCTTATAGTTAAATACATTAAAGAATTGCAGATGAATGTATTTGCATCTGCTGACACTTCTACTTTTAGACCTTGTGCTTCTAACTTATTAGCTAAATCTATGCTGTCTATATTTGTTCTATAGCTTTCGGGACCACCTTTAATTATTGGCTCTTTTTCAGGATTTCTACCTCTAGCATCTTTATACTTGCTAAACATTTCATTTCTAGTAGTTGTTTCTAATCTTGGAACTAGTATTTTTGAGGATAAGCCAGTGCTTATTATTGCATAAGGAGGGTTATCAAAACTATCTAATAATTTATTAGCTGCTTCGTAATACATTGCTGGGAGAACTAATCCATTTACTCTAAAATCTCCTACTTTTTTACCATCCAAACTTTTTACTAAATCTCTTGTAGGGTTTTCTTTGTATTGTCCATAAGGTTCAAATCCAGTTACAATAATTTGTCTCATAATTCTTTTTGATTTATACTGTTTAAAAAGATTTATGCGCTAGAAGCTAGTTAATTTACATAAAAAAAGTAGTTTTTTGGATGATCAAGATTCAAGAATCTTGACATAAGTCAACCAGTGTTCATATTCTTTGACTTTTCCATGTACTATATCTGAATATTTGTTTTTGAAGTAAGTAGTTGTTTCACCTTGCTTTGATTTGAAAAATCTTTCATTTATTGAAGCTATTGGAGTTACTTCTGCCGCTGTTCCTGCAAAGAAAGATTCATCATATTCATGTATATTTGCTGGATGAATATTTATTTCTCTTATTTTATAATTGTCATTTTTTGCTATTTGTATAATTGAATCTCTTGTTATTCCTGGAAGAATATTATTTCTTGGAGGTGTGACAAGCAAATCGTGTTTGATTAAGAAAATGTTTGCTCCAGGTCCTTCTGCTAGGTTTCCTTCATAGTCTAAAAGCAATGCTTCGTCAAATCCAGAATGTTTCGCATCTATACTAGCATTTATTGAGTTTACATAGTGTCCTGAGATTTTTGCGTGATTGTTTAATGATTTAGGATGTATTCTTATGTATGGAGATATTTTTATTTTGATTGGATCTAATCCTAAATAAGGAGGCATTGGCCAGGCAGCTATTGCTACATTTATATCTGCACCAATAGGATTTAGGACCATTCTCCCTGCTCCGTAAAATACTAAAGGTCTTATGTATCCTTCTTTCAAACCAGTAGATTTTACTGTTTCAACTATAGCATCAAATATTTCTTTTTCAGAATATGGCATTTTCATATGTAAAGCACTAGCAGAATAAAATAATCTATCAACATGCTCTTTGAGTCTAAATATTGCAGGACCTTTTTCAGTATCATAAAATCTTATACCTTCAAATACTGCTGAGCCATAATGTAAAGAATGAGTAAGAAAAGGAAGAGATGCTTCATGTTCATTTACTAATTTGCCGTTAAACCAGATTGTATTTTGCATGTTATTATATATTGGTTAGGAGTTAATAAGTTTTATTGTGGTTGTTGAAGCCAAGAGACTATATCTTTAATTTCTGCTGTTCCTTTATGGAAAAATTTCATATTTGCTTTTTCAGTTGGAAATCTTAATAAATTTTCTGATGAAAAAATTGCAATTCTTGCTGTTTTATCTAACATTTTAATTAATCCTGCTGCTTCAAAAGCATTTAACTCTGCTTTTTCACCATTTGTTTTTGGAAAATTACCATCTAATAAATATGCTTTTGCTCTATTTGTTTGCAAATAAGTTTCTAAGTCAGATAATGTTTCTCCAGTAGCTATATTTTTTACTCCACTTCTACTTAATTGATCTACTATTGCTGCTCTCATAGCTTTGCTATCCTCTAGATAATAAAGTGGATGAGAATATTCAGGCATAGAATCAATATCTCCAGTTATAGCTTCCTTGGTAGGTGTCAAATCTTGGTTTGTAGTAATAGTTGTCTGGATAGCTTTCTCTTCCATCATTATACCAGTTTGCTCTTTGATAATGATTATATTGAGGAGTGTTTGAATAATACGGATAGAAATTAGGGCTATTGTATCTAGTAGTTGGGTAGTATTGTGGAAGGAAATTGTTTACTCTTGATGTTTCTGTAGTTTTAGTTGTTTTTCTTTCTGTGCCGTATGGATGATGTATAACTTCAGTCTTTGTTCTTTCAATTGAGACAGATTCTCTTGAGTTTCCATAAGTATAATCTGAATAGTAATAAGCAGAAACCATGCTTACTAAGAATAATGATAGAACAAATGCACTAAATAATCTAAATAGGATTTTAGTCATAATTGTTAAGGGACAACAGAGTATTTAAATTTTGTCTATACTCTATTGTAGAAGAATATTATAGAAGTATATCCTGTACAATATATTAACTTTTAAATGAGTATTTTGGTTATATTTTATGTCTGATGCATTAGGAACTTATGATGCTAGATTAGGATTGTTTTATAGACAAGGCCTTGTCGATTTTAAAGGAAAGCTTAGTTTATTTGGAGATGGTAAAGTTCTTGGTTTTATGGATGAAGTAAATTCTTCACGCAAAAGAAGAGATTTATTTTTAGGATTTCGTTCTTATAATGATAAAAGTAATGATTTAGCATTTGCTCTGCTTCCAGAAAATATGATCATCGTACCTTCTGGAGAATTAACTTTATTTTCTAGAGGAGTTTTTCAAGCTATTGATTCTTCAGAAATAGGTCATAATTTATCAAGATCTTATGGTGGCTTACATTTAGATGAAACGGCAGGTGTTCCTAAAGAAACGCTTGATAAATTATATAGTCCAACTAGATCTTTTCATAATTTAGATAAACTTGCTTCTTTATCAATGACTGATTTAGATTGGTTATTAAAACATAAAAGATCTCTTAATGATGAAGTTGATAATAATAGAAAATTTGAGGGTACTGCTTTCCGTATTGGCCAAACAGGATATATTGATTTTGAATAATTAAAGATTATTTATGCGAAAAATCATACTTACTTATTAAAGTATCTAAATGTTTTTGATGTGCTTCTCTTAATTTATCTAATGCTGGAGATTTTTCTTCGAAGTGAAGAAAACCTGCTAATTGGAATAGGTTATGATAATTTCTTAATCTATCAAATTTTAATCTTTCATCAAATATAATTGCATGAGGATTGCTTTCCTTGACATGTCTATCATATGTAAAACCTGTTCTAAGCATTTTATGATGATCAAATTTTCCACCATCTAATAATGCTGACATAAAAGTTGTAGGATGCGATGTAAATCTTGAATATTCTTTCATAGGATGTGCTGCATTTTGAGGATTTATTGTAACGCCTGCTAGAGAAAGAAGGCCTGAAAACCATTTATCATTGTATCCAGTACCAATTGAAAATATTGCTTCTGCTTCTCCTGTTTTTGGACGAGGAGTCCAAGCAGGTTCTAAGTGACTTCCTGCGTAATTTTCTTGATTTCCAGTTCCATTATTTGGAAGAAATAATATGATTGGCATATTTGCTTGTAATTCATAGCCCTTACCTCTAACTTCCACATCTGCTCTTGCATGATATCCTTTTTCAGAAGTTCTTCTTAATTCTCCAATATTTCCAAATTCAAATAAATCTCCAAGAGTAAGACTTATTCTCTTTAGTTCTCTTTCTAAAATTGGATGAATTTTATCTAATTTTAAATTTGCATTTGGTCCAAAATAACTATCCATGTTTTATTTTTTGTTAATGTGCATATATAAAACTAATTGTTTAGTTTTATGAGGTGATAAGGTTTAAAAACTAAATCTTATAGATTATTTTAAGCTTCAATCGTATAATGGTTAGTACACATCCCTGTCGCGGATGAGATCCGGGTCCGATTCCCGGTTGGGGCGCTTATATTCTTAGTCTAAAGATTTATATAGCTAATTTGCTTTTTTAAAATATGAAAAAGATATTACTGATGTTCTTTTTAGTTATTTTAGCTTTGTCTTTAGTTGCTGCTGCTAAGTCTGAGAATAATACTTATGAAGTTAAAATGGAAAGAGCTGATAAAGTTGTTAAAAATATGACTTATGGATCATGCGTATCTGAAAATGCTAAAGTTAAGAATGATTGTTTTGCTTCTGTAAAAGAAGCAAGAAAATCTTGTTTGATGAATGCAAGTGATTCATCAGTTTGTAAAACAGACTATAAGAAGGATTTGAAACAATGCAAAATTGATTTCAAGACTTCAAAGAAAGAATGTAAGAAGATAAAGCATAACTTTGTTGAAACAGCGCAATCTGCCTTTTCTTGATTAAGACATAAGACTTTTAAGCTTGTTTGATTTATAGTTTATATGGATAATGATGTTAAAGATAAAATTTATTTAATTACAATTTTTTCACTCATATTTCTCATTTTGACTATTATTTCTTTTTTTTCTGGACTTGATGCAAAAGTGCATGATTATTTCTTTCCAGTAAATCAAAATATTTTAACATTAATTATGAGTTATATTACTTTGATTGGAGGAAGAGAAGGTATAATGATTATATCTCTTATTGTTCTTATATCATTCCTTATGAAGAAGAAATATGATTTTTCTTTATTTTATTTAATAAGTGTATCTGGAGCTACAATAGTTAATTATGAATTGAAAAATCTATTTCAGAGAGTTAGACCTGAAATTTATGGAACTGAATTCTCATTTCCAAGTGGACATGCAATGGCTTCTACTGTTGCATTTGGAACTTTAGCTTTGTATTTCTGGCCTAAAAATAAGAAGATATCAATATCTCTTTTAATTATACCATTATTAGTTGGTTTTAGTAGAATATACTTGGATGTGCATTGGGTAAGCGATGTATTTGGAGGATTTTTCTTTGGTGCTATCTGGTTAGCTATTACTTTTTACCTATTTTATGGGTGGAAGAAATGAAAGAAGTTAGTGAAATTCCTATTGGTGCTTTTAGAATAGGAAAGGATTTGAAAATTTATGAAAATAGCAAAAATGGTTGGAAGAAAAGTGAGGTTAAATTTGATAGCGCTATTAATGTAATTAAATTGTTTAAAATCAATGGTAAATTCAATGAGTTAATTGATAATAAAGATAAGAATTTTTTGAAAGGTTATTTATATAAAAATGAAATTAAAGGTGCTAGAATTAATATTTTACCTGATGGAGATAAACTGGACAAGGCTTATTCTCTTTTTTCTCCTGAATTGCATATTCATGATGAAAAATCTCACGATCATTGGGATTTAATGTATAAAAATCCAAATGGAGAATATGCTTATGTTTATACTCTTAAAAAAGATAAAAAATCTAGTAATGAGAAATATGCTAAAGTAAATGAATTTGAAAAAATATATCCTAAATTGTTGAAAAATGTAGATAATGGTTTGAAGAATAAAGATAATATCGCTTTACCTTTAATGACTTTGCTTAAAACTTATATTAGAGTTGGAAATGAAATTTATTATAAATCTCATAAACATAAAGGCCTTACAACTTTAATGAAGAAAGATGTTAAAATTAAGAAAGATAATGTTACATTTCATTATCTTGGAAAAGATGGTGTTCCTATAGATATAACTAAAGAATTTCCTAATGAGTATGTTAAGCAGTTAAAGAATAATCTTAATGAAATAGATAATAATGATTTTATATTCAAAAATGAAAATGGGAATTTATTGAAAGAAAGTGATTTCAAGGCCGCTTTCAAGAAGTATTGTGGAGAGGAGTTTTATCCACATATTGTTAGGTCCTATATTGCTACGGAGAAAGCTAAAGAAATTTTGGTTGATGATTTCGTACGGGAATTCAGTGAAGATGATGATGTGACGGCACAACGTGTTGAAGCGCGTGAAACACTTTGTGTTAAACCAGATGAAATGGATATTGAAGTTATCAATAAGAATTACAAGTTATTGGCAAAGAAATATCATCCTGATATGCCCGAGGGAGATCATGAATGTTTCCAACGTATCAATGCCGCGCATAAATTGTTGAAGAAAGAATTATCGTAATTTTTTGTGGCGATGGGGACAGCCCGGCCAACAACAAGGTCTGCGTTTTCCTTCGTTGAGTTGGCTGATCATGACTTCAATTCTTTTTTTCCTTGTTTCTTCTTGTTTTGCTGAGGTTATCCAGCATATCCATTCGTTTTTTCCGAGAGGTGTACAGATTTTCAAAAGGTACTTTACATCCTATGAAGCAGAAAGCAAAGGAAAGCAAACCATTTTATCTTACTCAGAATGTAAAGAAAAGATTGTTAAACGAGAAAATCATTCAGAGGATAATATAAAATGGAAGAAAAGAGACCATACTACCAATCAGAAGATAAAAGAGCAAAACTACATAAGAATGACTGTTTACAGTTCTTAAAAGAGTTGTCTCCAGAATCAGTAGATATTATCGTAACAGACCCAGCCTATTCAGGTATGAACCAAAAAATGCAATTTGGTAATGGAAGAATAGTGGGAGAGTATAAGAATGGTAATGGTGACAAGTGGTTTAAAGAATTTCACGATACAGAAGAGAATTATAGATTTTTCCTGTCTGAATGCAAAAGAGTATTAAAAAAAGATAGCCATATCTATATCATGTTCGATTCTTTTTCATTGCTCTCTTTAGCTCCTTTGGTTAGAGAATATTTTGATGTTAAAAATATAATTGCTTGGGATAAAATAAATCTTGGAATGGGACATAATTTTAGAAGGAGACATGAATTTATTTTATTTGCAACTAAAGGTTATAAAAAATTAAACTCTAAAGCCTTGCCTGACGTTTGGAGATTTAAAAGGATATTGAGGGGAGCTTATCCTACTCAAAAACCAGTTGAAGTATTTGAGTCTATGTTGGTAGGCAGTATAAATGGAGAAAGAGAAGAGACTGTGGTTTGCGACCCATTTTTAGGAAGTGGCAGTTCAGCTATTGCGGCATTAAAAAAAGGATGTAGGTTTGTTGGCTCTGATATTGATGAGAAAGCTCTAAAGATTACTAAAGAGCGAATCGAGCATTATTTAAAAACTGGAGAAGATAAACATCAACAGAAACCAGCACATATAGAAGGAGAAAAGGTTTTTTGGAGATAATATGGCAAACTTATCTAAATCAAAAACTCTTTTCTTCCCTACTTCTCCTAGAACACCACATAAAATAATCAATGAAATAAAACTTTTGGTTGATAACTTCTCAGGTAAGACGTGGAACAAGGAAACTCAGAAAGCGTTTGCTTCTTTATTAGCAAAATCTGACTTCTTTGAGGGCAATATAAAGGAGAATGATGATTTTGGAGCAAGAGATAGAATTAACAGAGCGCCAAAATCTTTAGGTTTTGTAAACCTTCACCCTATAAAATTAACTCCAATAGGAAAAAGACTACTTTTTCAAAAAAGAATGGATGAAACGTTTACTAGGCAGTTTATGAAATTTCAATTGCCTTCCCCATATCACATAGACTCAGAAAAAAGGTATAACGTTAAACCTTACTTAGAATTAGTAAGATTAGTTTATGAACTAGGTGGAATAACAAAACATGAAATTGCTATGTTTGCAATGCAGTTAATTAATATCAATAAATACGAAGAGATAGTTAAAGAAATCAAGGATTTTAGAAAAGAGAAGGATAATAGAAAATATACTAAAAAGAGAGAATTCATTTTTGAAAGTTACAAGAAAGCGGTAACCAAGATATATGCACAGGAAATAAAGGAAGAAGATTTTGATTTAAGAGAATCAGGAAATAAAGGAAGAAGATTTTGATTTAAGAGAATCAGAAAATAACGATTTGGACAAGTTTATTTCTACGAAGAAGTCAAATTTAATAGATTATGCTGACGCCGCAATTAGATATCTCAAAGCCACTGGTCTTGTCTCATTTAATGTTCAAAAGCTAAAGGTAGAAATATTAAATGATAAAATAAAAGATGTTGAATATTTGTTAAAAAGCATCAAAAGAGAACCTGTTTCTTTTAAGAGTGTAGACCAATATGAAGAGTACTTATTTGATGATGTAAATGTGCTTCTTTTAACAGATAATAAAGAAGAATTAATTAAAAAAATAGAGATACTAATTGAATTAGTCTCAGATGTTTCTTTGAAAAAGAAAGCAAAGAACTTGGAAAAGATGTCTATTGAAGAATTAAAAGATTTATATGATTTGTTAGAATCTGAAAAGACCAATCAAGTAGTAGAAGAGCAGAAATCTAAACTACAGAACTATCAAGATTACTCAAGCATACTAGAAGTTTATAACAATATTGCTGAAGGAGAAGTTGCAGACCCTTCTCTTGTTTTTGAATGGAATACTTGGAGAGCAATGGTTATGTTAAATGATGGAGATATTCGAGGGAACTTTAAGATAGATAGTGACGGCTCACCTCTTTTTACAGCTCCGTCAAAAGTACCAGATATAGAATGCGATTATAAAGATTTCAACATGACTGTTGAAGTCACTCTTTCCAGAGGTCAGAAACAATATGATATGGAAGGAGAACCAGTTGCTAGACATCTAGGAGATTATAAAAGATTAAAGAATAAAGAGACCTTCTGTTTATTTGTAGCAACAAATATATCAAGCGGAACTCTTAGCCATTTCTATGCTTTACATCATACAAACATATCTTACTATGGTGGAAAAGCCCATATTATCCCTATGAGCGTTGAACTGTTTATTAAAATGATAGAACACGCTAAAGAAAAGAAAGGGGTTAAGTCAGAGCAAATTCACCAATATCTAAAGTTTCTAGTTGATAAGACATCCAATACAAAAGATGAAAATGAATGGTTTGATGTAATTAAGAATACAGTAGGCAAATGGACAGAAGAGATAAATAACTAATAAAATTCTAAATATCTATATGAGACGGTTCGGAATATCAGAGATGTAATATACCTGATAAATATACGCCCGGACCAGGTCCTCAAAAATTCTTACTTTTTGGGAACGTAAACTCGCAGTGGAGTTTCCGTAATCGAACCTGAAACAGATTCGAGCAGTAAGAGGTTTCACCTCTCATGACGCCCGGACCAGGAATCGAACCTGGGTATCCGTGAGGAAACGCGCTTTCCAAGCGCGCGCAATTCCATTATGCGATTTGGGCTTACTCTTTCTCCTCAAAGACCACTTTTAAGGATTACGCTCAAGAAATTATAGAATAGTTATACAGCAATATCCCCTTTAATCGTTGGATGAGAAACATACCCCTCAAGAACAAAATCATCATACTGAAATCCAAAAATATCCTTAACCGGTCGAGCAAATCGTAAGGTTGGTAATGTCTTAGGTTCACGAGCGAGTTGTTCTTCGCAGAGGCCCATGAGTGCTTCAATACTAAATGAAATGCCCACTGCCGGAATTTCTCTGTTCAGATATTTACCAATCGTCTTATCATATCGTCCTCCACCACAAAGGGCCGTTTTTGTTCCTTCAATAACAATTTCAAATACATTCCCTGTGTAATAACTGAATCCGCGCATGAGGCTTGGTCTAAACACGACATCAATCCCTTGTGCTTTTGTTGCTTTGATGAGCGCGTTTATTTCACTTGCCCCTTCAAATTTATTTTTTTCAAAGAAAGCACTTTCTTTTTCCATAAGTTTGAACAACGTGACTACTTGATTTGCATCCCCATATTTTTTAAGATTCATTTTGACGAGGTCTTCTCCGATTTTGTCTATTTTGTCTATTTCTCTGAATACTTGTTTTTTATTCATTAATTCACAGCTTTCTACAATTGCATCCACCAGTTTTCGATTATTGATCGTTACGGTTGCTTGAATGTTGAGCTCTTTGAAGATTTGCATGACTACGGCGATACATTCTGCTTCTGCTTGGATACTTCCGTCTCCAATGATGTCAATGTCGCATTGCGTGAATTGGCGGGTTCTCCCGAGACGAATTGGTTCATCGCGGAATTGTTCCCCTATTTGATAACGCTTGAAGGGGAGTTTCAGAGTTGGATTCAATTTCATAATGCGCGCAAGTTGGAAGGTAAATTCATAGCGGAGGCCGAGGTTTCTTCCTGCACGATCTTTGAGACGGAATCTATCTGAAATTGCTTCATCTTCTTGTTCTCCCAGTAATGCATCGGGGCGCATGAGTTCATCATATTCAATAACTGGTGTTTCAATTGGTTGGAATCCATAGAGACGATAGATTTTTTCAACGATTCGTTTGATTTGCGCACGTTTCGCACTCACTGGGGGTAAGTAATCTTGAAATCCTTTTACTGTATCGACCTCAGGTATCATGGTGATACCTCACAGCAGGGTTTTATTAAGGTTTCTTTTGATGTTTCTTCATCTCTTCGCTTGTTTTCTCTTTCTATATCTTCTAATGAAACATCATTTTTTGCTAAAATAACAAACAAGAAATAGATCAGGTCAGCCGCTTCCCAAATGAGCTCTGTTCTATTTTTGGCAGTGATTACTTCTGCCGCTTCTTCAATGAGCTTCCGGTTCAATAGCATAGGATCACTTGCTAGTTTGCGGGTATAAGATGCAGGTTCTCCCTCTTGTATTCTTTCGATTAGTTTCTGATAGAGCATTTTGAATGTGAATTGTTCTGTTTCCTGTGATTTTCCAATGATGACTATATTTGATTCGAATACTTTTTGATAAACTGCAAGCCCTGCCTTTTTTGCAGATGCCCCAAGAGCATTAAGATTTCGTTATATTCTGCTATTAAGTGCTGATCTGCTAAATTCTCCGGATTAATTAGATTGATTCATACCATTTTTATTTAAAATAAACTTTAGTTTAATCTCCAGATGCTATAATTGAGAAAACTTGCAAAACTGACCCATAAAACATACGGGGTTAATAAATATCCAGAAAGTTTATTGACCTTAAAAAAGTAAAAGGTTGTCGCAATTATTAGTCCTAGAAGAATTAAAATTTCAATAAAAGCTAAAAAAGGTTTGTTCAATCCGAAAAATAAGTAACTCCAAGCAACATTAAAAACAAATTGAACTGCAAATAATATTAATGCAATTAATCTTATATTTGATGATGGAGAAGTCCAAACTAGATATAATGATATGCCCATTAATGTGAAAAGTAATGTCCAAACAGAACCGATAACTCCTCCAGGAAGAATAAAACTTGGCTTATTAATTCCATCATACCAAGAACGATCTGAAGAAGTCCATATTGCCCCCAAAGCCCCAACAAGATTACATAAAACTATGCAAGTTATCAGTATTGGCCAGTTTATTGCCATTTTAAGATGACCTTGAAAAATATTTAGTTAAAAATGAAACTACACCACAAAGAAAAATACCCCACAAAACATCTAAAACAACCATAGTTAGAGTCCAGTTTGCTAAAGTGGCGTAATTAGTAAAATCATAGACCCCATATAAAATCAGACCATAGATTCCGCCATAAATTAAACTCTGTTTTTTGTTTCTTGAAACTTTATCGACAAATAAGACTATTCCTAAGGGTACTAATAACCAAGGCAAAATCGCAGACCATATCGGAACACTTTCTGGACGTAAAAAACCACTAAATTGAGCTTGATAAAAATCAGCCATTATCAGGAATATCCAAGTTAAATCTAACGCTAAGAGTACAACTAAAGCAATAAGGTATTTTTTTAATATTTTTTCAGCCATGGGATCAATAAATTTGTCGTTTTTACATACTTCCAGTAGTCTTTATTGTTCTTATATCTTTCAGCATATCTTTTTTCAAGTGGAGGAATTCCGGAAACATACCTCAAAATTAATATTATTGATATTGGGCTGATTAATGCTATTAACCAATTGGATATGCTGGAAAAAGCAAATATGTAAACTCCAACCCAAATCAGCATCTCACCAAAATAATTAGGGTGTCTCGAATATTTCCACAATCCAGAATCAATCCATTTTCCTTTGTTTTTGTCATGGTTTTTGAATTTGAATTTCTGATAATCTGCAATAGATTCAATTAACATTCCAACAAGCCAAATAAATAGCCCTAGAATAACGAGAAAATTAAAATCAATAAATTCAGACTGTAAAAATAAAACTGCGGGAAGCATGATAATCCAGGCCAGAATTCCCTGAAAAAGCCAAAATTTCCCAAATTTAATGGGATTTTTTCTTATCTCATCAAATCTTGTGTCTCTGCCTATTTTTTTAATCCGTATAATAAGATAAATTGAAAGTCTCAAAGCCCATGTAATAATTATGAAAGTCATAACAAATTTCAAAAAACTAGTTTCATTGAAAAATAAATAAAATAATCCGATAAAAATAAAAGTCAACCCGTAGGCAAAATCAGTAAGTTTGTCAGTTCTAAAATAATATGCTGGAATAAACAGTATACACTGTAGAAGTATTGCTAAAAACAACCCCCAAAATAGAGATATCATTTTTTCTTCCTTTTATATTTTATAAATAAATACCTTATTAATAATATTAATCCTAATAAAATAATTAATAATATCAATAGAAATAAACCTAAAAGATTGAAATAAGCCGTTAAAGGTGATTTATTGAAAAAGTCTTTTTTTATTTTAGGCAGTGCAATTATTGTCTTTAATATCTCAGTATGAGGAAATGATTCTATTTTTCCTACAGCTAAAGAGTATTTTCCTAAATTATCTGGATTTGAAACTTTAATAAGGTAAGTCCCAGCATTTACTTGTTCTTCAAGTTCTGGCCCCATTAAATAATTATCTCCTCCAAAAGGCTCATAAAACTCTCCCCAGTTATTATCATCAAGAGTAAAAATAACTTCATCATTTTTTAATACTTCGACAATAAAGTCTGTTTTTGCACCTTCAATATCTGGAGCTAAAATATTAAGATATAATAAAAAATCTTTATCATAATTTATTTCATAATATTCTGGGCTTCCTTCTAACGCTCCATAATATGCTTTTGATATTTCAGGTTTTTCAACCTGAATAGGATTATCAATAGTTCCTTCAAGACCCACTCTTGGTTGGTGAGCTAAAACTAAACCCGACATCATAATTACAAATAGGATTAATGTTATCTTTTTCATTATTTCACCGTTAAATAAACTAAACTCCACCATCCAATAAAAGATGCCAGGAAACTACTCTCAATCATTAACTGTAATTTCAATGGAATCAATGTCTTCTTCCCATAAAGTTTATCCAATCTTGGGCTAATATAAAAAGAAATAAATACTCCATTCAGTATTAAAATCACAATTATGACACTTTTTACAACATCCAAATATGTTCCGCTATAAATAAAAAACCACGCAAATAACATCAAAAAAGTACCTACCCAGATTAAAGGCTTGGTTACATGATGAGCCTTAATTGTAACCTGTGTCCACTCTTTGGAATTTCTGGATATAAAACCCATAGTATCAATTACCGTAACTGCACCTAAGGCAATTATAATTCCAGCAAGATGTACAAATTCAAATATTCCCATTATTTTAATAGGTATTCTTCCCCATTTATAAACGATTACTTTTTATTTAATGGTTTATCCCAATAAGGACTTTTGCATTTAGGACAGACAACAGGAGCATCTTCACTTCTTGTTATCCATTCATGCCCGCATCTCTCGCATTTACACTCATAAACCTTGATTTCTTTCTTGCTCATAACAATATAATTTGATTATTACTTTAAATAATTTACTATAGTAATAGAGCATAACCGAAAGATTTAAATAGATATATACTTATAGTATATTAGCATAAGTATATTGAATGGAAAAAGAAATTATTTGTGAAAAATGCAACGGAAAAAAAATTAAGAAAGACGGAGTTAGGGAAACAACAAACAGAAGCAAAGTTCAAAGATATAAATGCAAGGATTGTTCTCATAGATTTTCAATAGATGAGGGTTTATATTTTGGATAAACTTCCTACCTAAATGGTAAAAAATAACTGTTTTTTTCCTACCTAAAAGGTGATTATATCTGCTTTTTCATTCTATAATTAAAGACTTATTTTCCTACCCGAATGGTAATATTTATAAAGACTTATTTCTTCAATTAGGCATGAGTTATTTAGTAAAGAAGAAGAAAAATGAAGAAACTTATGTGTCTTTTGTAAAAAAAATTTCATTTATGGGGAAAAATTTTGTTATAAATAAACATATAGGCAAAGATTCTATTATGATTAATAAAGAAAAGTATATATTAGATAATTTGAGTTCCATTTCACAAGAAGAATTGGATTTTAGAATGAAATTCTTAAATAATTCGAGCCTTTCTTATAATGAAGAGCTCCCTAAATTAATTGAATTGAAGTCTATTAATGTAAATAACCTTATAGAAGGCAAAAAATGCAAAGCATTAATTGATTCAGAGTTTGCAAAGGAATTTATATTTAATTCCAATAATATTGAAGGTTCGAAGATACCTTCTGATAAAGTTAAGGAAATTATAGAAACAGGAGATACTAAATATCACAATAGAAATGAAGTAAAAGAGGTCAAAAATTCTATTTTAGCTTTTGAATATCTGCAGAGATCATTCAATTTTAATATTTCTTCTATAAAAAGATTATATAACATTTTAACAAAGGATTTAATGATGGATGGGAAAATACATTATCCTAAAGGTTTTAAGAAAATAGCAAATATAGTTGGAAACTCTCAAACTACACCACCAGAGAAAGTTGAGGAAGATCTTAAAAATCTGCTTATTTGGTATAAAAATAATAAGAATAAGATACATCCTTTAATACTTGCTTTTGATTTTCATAGAAAATATGAATTTATACATCCATTTCAAGACGGAAATGGAAGAACTGGAAGATTAATAATGAATAAAATATTAATCAGTTCAGGGTACTTACCAATTATAGTCTATAAGGATAATAAACTAGCTTATTTTAATGCTTTAGAAACGGCAAGAGAAGGCAATCACAAGAAATATTATCAGTTTATGCTTGAACAGGCTGATAAAACTTATAACTTTCTGCTTGATACGATAAAAAGATATTGATATGTGTATTTATTCATCATCCAAATCTTCAAACTTGATTTTCCACTGATTGTCCCACATTTTCTTTCTCTTTTTACTGCATTTATCACAGTATTTTCTTACAAATCTTGCTTTTGGCTTGACTTCAAATTCTTTCTTACATTCAAGGCACTTTTTCATTTTCATAAAAGCAGGATGTAAAGTTTGGTTAAATAGTTTGTGTTTAGGTAAATTCAGGCATGAAAGATTCTAAATTCCTTATAACTTTTCCTTCTCCAGGATTAGTGTCTTGATACATAACAGGTATTTGATAACTTGCTTGATATTCAATTGCTTTCTGTTTTATTAAATTAAAAGCTTCTTTTAAAGCTTCTTCTTTAAATTGAGTTGATGAAAGAGGATTCTGACATTTATCTGCTTCTCTTTCAGATATAATATAATCCTTATTAGATTTAGTTGTGAAGACTGTGTAAAGATTTACTGGATTTGTTCCTTCTGCTCTCAGTTGAAGGTAAAAGCCTTTTGGTTGATTTGGTAGTCTAGAGTCTCCGCCTTCTTTGATGAATAGTTTCATTCCCATAAAAATTAGGATTAGAATGCTTATTTAAGTCTTTAGTCTATCACAGTTAGTGTCTTCGTAAACGAATATCTTTCCATAATCTTGTTCTTTTACTTTCTGGTTTACAAAAATGTTGTCCTGAGTGTAGACCCATGCTAAAGTTCTATTATATTTATCAAGACCTTCCTCTTCAAGAGTTAATTGTTGATTTGAAATTATATCTGAAAGATATTTCGTTGCTGATTTATATCCATTTTGACCTTTTTCAGGCGTGTCTACACAAAGAAGGCGAATTGTCTTTCCTTCATAGATAAATGTGTCTCCATCTATGACTTTAATTCCATCACCTATTGAATCATTAGATATAATATATCCTGCAATTCCTAATAAAATTAGTATTGCTAGTAGAGAGATAGATATGCCTGTTTTTCTTTCCATTTTTGTTGTTTTATTAATTAATACAAACATTTAAATCCTTCTTATTTTATTAATATGTATGAATCAAAATAATCAGTTGAATGAACAGGTGAATCCCTGGAGTTTCTTCTAGTTGTAATTCTCCCAATTTATTAAATATAAAAGAATTTAGTACAAATCAAAGTAAGGTTTTAGTTGTTCCTCAAGATTATTTAGATGGTGCTGTTCTTTCTGCAATGGAAGGTTTTGGAAAGGGAATGACATCTGAAGAAGCTAAAGAACACATTTTGACTGCAGATGTTCTTTATTTAGGATTTGTAAATAACATTGTTGCTGGTTTCGCATCCCTTAATTTTAAAGAGGACCATAGTTATTTAGCAGGGACGGTCGTCCGACCGGCTTATCGGTGGTAAGGGTATTTATCATGAATTCGCTTCTCAAAGAATAATTAAAAGTTTAGAAAAAGGATATCAAAGAATTGTTACTAGGACTCAAAATCCTAACATTGATCTAATCTTAAGAGAAAGTTTGGAGGAGTTAGTAGCCAAGAAAATTGTAAAGAGTTATAATTTTGGAAGGGATAAAGTTGAAGGAGTGTATGGGAGAAGACTAACAGATTGTATTCCTTCATCTAAAGATGTTAAAGTTAATTCTATTTATTCGGTTTTAGATTATGATGCAGGTGATGCATTTAAGCTTACTTTTGATTTAAAGATTTAATTTTTCAGCTATGAGAAAACATTCTTCATTTATATTATATCTATCTCTAACAAATAGAGTAAAACCCTTATTTCGGTAGATTGAAACTTCTCCTTCTTTTCCTATCAGTGTTTTCGATTTTAATTCTTCAAAGTCATTAAACTCTTTTGATTTTACAAATGCTTCTTTCTTGTTTTTGTAAAGTTCAATTATTTTATAATATTCTTTCTTAATCTTCTTTATTTTTCCAGAAATTGCTTTGTTTATAATAAGAAAATCTATTATTGCTTCTTTTGCAAGTTCTTTTCCAGATTTATCTTTTATGTAACCGCATTCTATTCCTATTCCTTGTTTACTTTTTAGATTCATATAATGCTCTGTTGATCCAGGCTCAAATTTGTCAAAGCCAGATACAACTTTCTTGAAAGAAAGGCTTTCTACTGTTTGGAAGTTATTTGGCTCACAGATAATGAAAGGTATTGAATCTGGGCTGTTGCTTGCGTGTATGTCTAATAAAGCTTCGCACTTGTCTAAAATAGTCATAATTTCTTTTGCAGTTTTACCTTCTAAAGAGTTTTCTATGTTTTCAGGCTGAGGAACTAAAAAACATCTATTCAGATTCTTTTCTATGAATCTTTTATTCTCTTTTATTGCTTTAAGATTTCCATATACAAAGAAAACATTGCCTTTTTCTATATTAATGGATGGAATTAACTCGTCAAATGCTTCTATTCCGCAAACTTCATTTCCATGTATACCTGCAGTTATGACTATTTTTTTCCCAGGGAGATTCCCTTTCTTTTCTATTACTTTTATATTACTCATGTTATTTATTGAATAAATGAATTTATTATCCTTTCTACTTCTTTATTATCGAAGTCTCTAAAATCCCATCTATAATAAGGAGTTTTTCTTTCTGAATCGTCAAAGAGATATTCTTCTTTTTTACCAGAGAATATTCTTCTAAGGATAGCTAATACTGCTTCATTTTTAGTCCTTATTAAAAAACTTTCATAACCTTCCTTATTTGCTTCTCTTAATCTAACTGATGATGCTAAAAGACCTAGACCTCTTTTCTGTTTGTTCTCTATAACTCCTAGTTCTGCACCATAAAATGTTTTTTCTAGATTTATTCCCTTAGAATTTAATTTAGGTAAAATTATTGGAAAGTTAACTGATGAAGTTTTAACTCGGGGTAATTTATAACCCCAACTGAAACCTATTGGCAGACCTTCTTCTCTTAAAATAAATCCTATAAAACCTGGCTTTTCTGTCGCTTCTTTTATTAGTTCTTTTTGATCTACAAAATCTGGATAGAAATTAATTAGTTCTCTCCCACATGTCGTGCAATCCTTAACTTTGTCAAAGAGAGTGTCTCCAACAACTCCTTCTCTTCTATCTTGACTTAATTTTCCCCCATAATTTACTGGAAGAGAACGAGAAGTGTATTGTATTGAACATCTTTCTAAATTTGAGATTGGAAGTCTTATTCCAGAACATACTTTATCTTCATACCAGGGAAAACCAGAAAAAACTTGTTTGTAGACTTCAGATAAATCATCAAAGCTTTCAGATACAATTCTTTCTATTTTAATTCTATTAGAGTTAGAACTGGTGAAAACGACCAGCACTTTCTTGTGCCTGTGCTCCAGATTCTGATTTGAATTGCATGATTTTTCTAATTTTAGATGCTTTAAAAACCTTTGGTTTTACGACCAAAAACCTTAAATATTATTCTATCTTGACTTAAATGTATAAAGATGGTGTGTTATAAATGGCTTTAGATTCTTTGCTATTGAGTGATATAGTTTATCCTGCTTTGCTTGGAGGTATTGGAGGGTTGACTAGGGGAATAGTTGGCTTGCTTAAAGCACTTTCACTTAGAAGGAGGATTTTATGGGGATATTATGCTATTACCGTGTTAGTTGCTGCAATAATAGGAATTTTTGTTGGAATTGTATTTAATTTTGATTATAGATTATCTTTGCTAGCAGGTTATGCTGGAACTGATATACTAGAAGGAATCTATAAGTCATTCGCAGTTCAGAAAGTTTATGTGGAGAGTAAAAGACAGAGATGAGTAAGAATATTAATTTAAAGATAGATTCTAAATTATATGTTAAACTTGAGAAGAGAGCTAAGAGAGAATTTCTTGAAGTTGATAAGCTTATTGAAGATATTGTAAGAAGAAGTATGTTATCTTATCATAGAGGAAATATAATTGGAGATGGTAAAGTTGATGATAAGTTAATTGGAATATTTTCAAGGTCTAAGAAAGGAAGAAAGAGAAAGTAATTATTTTCTTTTTATTCTAAATGGAAAATATTTAAAAATATTTTCAAGAGATCTTTGATAAGCTCTTCCTTCAATTGGTTCAGATTTAAGTTGTCCTTCGAATTCCATTTTTATGCTTGAATCAAGAGAATATGATCTTTTTGGAGGGTGATAACCTGAAAATGTTACAATATTAGGAACAGGTCTTCTTTTTTCATCTAATAAGCCAGTAGTAGACATAAAAAAATGATATTCATCATGCTGTTTTAGAAAATCTACTAATCTACTTACTTCTTCTATACCTGAAGTACGCGCATTTAGATATTTGTCTTTTTGGTTTGAATGTTTTCTTAGTAATGGTCTTTCTTTATCTTTAGAAACTACTAATGGTTCATGACCTAAAAATAAATTTGCAATTAAACAAGTATCATTCGGTTTAGGAAGACCACACATTCCAATTTTCTTTAGATGTTTTAGATGATCTATTCTATGGTCTTCGTCTTCTAGTTCCCCATTAATGGGATAAAACCACTCAAACTCCCAAGTATGTGCAGTCTCATGTGGACCAAATCTCATTGATTCAGCATTTCCTTTTAAGTTGTATCTATGTAATATCATGGGGTCTTTGATGAGCAAAATGGGTTTTTAAACCTTGGTAAGTTTTATATACTGTCGACGATAAATTTCATTATGGAAGGTAAAATTTATGAAGAAGCGTGCTTTGGTGCAGGGTGTTTTTGGGGTGTGCAAAGTGCTTTTGATGAATTGAAGGGAGTCATTTCTACAGAAGTAGGATTTATGGGTGGAAATGTTAAATTAGATAGTAAAAATCCATATAGAGCTGTTTGCTCTGGAGATACAGGACATGCTGAAGTAGTTTATATTAAATATAATAGTAAAATTTTGAGTTATCAGGATTTATTGAAAAAGTTTTTTGAATTACATGACCCTACTCAAATAGATAGGCAAGGTCCGGATGTTGGAAATCAGTATAGGTCAGTTATATTTCATTATAATGTAAGACAGAAACAAGAAGCAATGGATTTTATAAAAAAGAACCAGAATAATTTCAAGAAAAAAATAGTTACTCAAGTTGTGAAAGCTGGAGAATTCTTTAAAGCTGAAGAATATCATCAGAAATATTTAGCTAAGCAGGGATTGGGAAGCTGTCATATTTAAATAACTACTTTTCTTCATTTATATATGGGTTTTGGAAAAGAAGCGTTGATTGTTGTTTTGTCTTTTTTAATGATATTGACTAGTTTTTCTTTGTCTTTCTTTATAAGTGCCAATATGTTACTTGAACCTGAAACTTATGAGAAAACTTTTGAAAAAAATAATGTTTATGAGGGATTGTATAAACAGTTTTTTGGAGGGAATGAATTAAGCGAGAATAAAATATCTATTTCTCCATCTGATTTGAAAAATACTGTAAATGGCATGGTAAGAGGATCATTGGATTTTGCTAAAGGTGATAATGATGATATTTATCTTTATATAAATAATAATTCTTTGAAGAATTTCTTTATTAAACAAGTTGAAAGTGTGAAAGTTTGTAGTCCTGGTGAAAATTCATTTGATAGTGTAAATGAAGTTGTTTGCAGACCTGTTGGAAAGTCTAGTGATGAACTGGTCAATGAGATGTTTGAAAGGAAAAATATGAGTCATATTCTTACAATGGATAAAGTAAATATGGGTGATTTATTTGGTAAATATAAAGATTTCCAGAAAATGCAGAGATTCATTACTTATTATTATAATTCTATTTTTATTTTAAGTTTTTTATTAATCGGACTTATAATTTTGGTATTTCTAGTTAATAAAGATGATTGGAAAAAAGGTCTTAAGATTAGTGGAATAAGCATATTTATTGCAGGGTTAGTTTCAGTATTGACTGTTAAATTTGTGGAATTTATGTTATCAAGATATATTGAATTAACTCCTGAGACTATGTATCTGCAAAATACATTATTGGATTTGATTAAAGAAGTGCTTTCCACAGTTAATATAATTGGAATTGTTGCTATGATAATTGAAGGAGTTATATGGTTATATTTATTTGTTAAGGGAAAGAATGAAAATAAAGAGAAGTAGATTAGTCTATTTTTATTACAACTATATTATTCAATCCTCTTCTTTTTCTTTCTATATAATTCTGGCCTTCTAATCTATCTAAAATTCTTGTAATTTTAGCTTTATTCAATCCAGATTTTTCTATTAAATCTGCTTGAAATATGGCTTTATTTTCATTTATTATTAAAAATATCTTTTTTTCTTCTAAATTTAGATTGTTCAAATTAAATTCTCTCTTTGCTTGTTTATCTTTTATTTTTCTTATTATGACTCTTTCATTTGGTTTTGAAAATATTAAGAAAAGTCCAGTTATTATCAAAATACCTACTATTGAAAGTGTTAGATATGTTTGTCTATCTATTGTTTCATACATAGGACAATAATCTCCACCATGTGCTATTGTACAACTAGAATCTACAAAACTGTTTAAAGTATTATTAAATATAAAAATTATAACTATTATTAAAACAGATATACCTAAAATTAAGTAGCCTACATTTTTATTTTCCATAAACTGTTTAAATGATGAAGGTTTAATAAATTTGCGTATGAAACTAGTTTCATACAAGGAATTATAAAGTATTTTTCATTATATTTTTCATGAGTTTTCAAGATTTTATTAAAGATTTAAGTAATGATAAAGTAGAGGGAGAAATAGTTAAGACTATGTTTTATTCCTTGTTAGTTAGTTTTATTACTTTTGGAATATTTTATTTTCTTAAGCTTAAAGATATAGAAAATCTCTTTCCTAAATATGGGTTCTATATGTTTTTTGCATTTCTTAGTTATGCTATAATTTTATCTTCTTTTAGACAAGTTAGATGCTTCAAAGAATTTCCCTGTATGAGTGGAATGATGATTGGAATGACTATGGGTATGATTTCTGGATTCTTGACAGGATATTTTGTAGGCGCAATAAATGGAATGTTTTATGGAGGAATATTTGGAATGGTTGTTGGAATAGGATTTGGAATTTATAATGGAAATTGTTGTGGAGTAATGGGAATAATGGAAGGAATAATGGCTGGTTTTATGGGAGGGCTTATGGGTGCTATGACTGCTGTTATGATGATAAATGATAATGTGAAAGTTATGGGTGTAATTATATTTATTATTTGTTCAATAATAATGCTAAGTTTGAATTATATGGTTCATAAAGAAAGTAAAGGACTTGAGAAGAATAATGAAGTAGATCAATTTTCAATAGTTGTTTTGAGTTTTATTCTTACCACTATCACTATTTGGTTAATGGTCTTTGGACCGAGGAGCGCATTTTTACAATGATAATTAAAAAATCTGTATTGTATACTTTTTTGTTTATATTTATTTTAGTTATAGGGGGATTTTTCTTCTTTAAATCTGATGGTGGTGGAGAGAGGGATGGAGTTATTAATGGTAAAACGGTAGATGTACAAAATGTTGTGTTAGGAATTAAGAATTATAATTATTTTCCTAATACAATTAATGTAAAAGTCGGAATGCCTGTTAGAATTAGTTTAGATAATAGCGTTGTTGGCTGTTATAGAAGCTTTACTATAAGGGAGCTGGGAATCTCTAAAAATTTGCAAAGTCCTAATGATTATGTTGAATTTACTCCTAGCAAGAAAGGTAATTATAGATTCGCATGTAGTATGGGTATGGGTCATGGAACTTTAATTGTTGAATAAAATGAATAAATCAAAATTAACTATTTCAGGCATGCATTGTGCTAGTTGTGCTGGAAATGTTGAAAGAGCTTTAAAGAAAGTTAAAGGCGTAAATAATGTTAGTGTGAGTGTGCTTTTGAATAAAGCTACAGTAGAATATGAAGGAAAAATAAATGAGGAAGATTTGAAAAAAGCAGTTGCATCTGCTGGATATAAAGTTATGAAGGTGGAGTAAAATGGAAGAAGATTCTGAGATAAATAATTGGAAGAAAAAATTAATTCTTGCTTGGTTATTTACAATTCCACTCGCTATATTTATGTATTCAGAAGATGTTTTTGGAGCAGGAATATTATCTGAAAGAAATACTCATTATATTGTGCTTTTGCTCGCTTTACCAGTTGTATTTTATATTGGATATGAAACTTTGCGTGCTGGATTAAAAGGTTTTGTTAATTTTTATTTTAGTATGGATTCACTTATAGCTCTTGGAACAGTTATTGCTTATATTACTGGAATTTTACATTTAATTGATAAAAATTTTATAGATTATTCAGGAATAAGTGCTATGATTATGTCTATTTTTATAACTGGAAAATATATTGAAGCACTTGCTAAAGGAAGAGCAAGTCAGGAAATAAGAAAATTGCTTGAATTGGGAGCTAAGAAAGCAAGAATTTTAAGAGGAAAAGAAGAAATTGAAATTCCTATTGAAGAAGTTAAGGTTGGAGATATTATTATTGTTAAACCTGGTGAAAAAATACCTGTAGATGGTGTTGTTGTGAAAGGAGAAAGTTCTGTTGATGAAAGTATGGTTACTGGAGAATCTTTACCTGTTGATAAGAATAAAAGAGATAATGTAATCGGTGCTACTATAAATCAAGATGGTATCTTATATATCAAAGCTACAAAAATTGGAAATGACACTTTTCTTGCACATATAATTGAATTAGTTGAAGAAACGCAGACTTCTAAAGTTCCTATACAAAGAGTTGCTGATAAGATAACAAATATATTTGTACCTATTATAATTGTATTAGCTATTCTAACTTTCTTTAATTGGTGGTTTTTTACAGATATAAATAGAGCATTCGGAGTTGCTATTTCTGTTTTAGTTATTGCTTGTCCGTGTTCTCTTGGTTTAGCAGTTCCTATTGCTTTGATGGTTGGTAGCGGTTTAGGAGCTAAGCATGGAATATTGATTAGAAAAGGAGAAGCTATTCAAACTATGAAAGAGGTTAAAACAATCGTCTTTGATAAAACTGGTACGATAACTAAAGGAAAACCAGAAGTTACAAATGTTTATTCCATTGTAAAAGAAAATTATTTATTGGAAATTTGTGCTTCACTTGAAAAATTAAGTGAACATCCTATTGCTAAAGCAGTTATTAATTACTCTAAATTGAAGAAATATAAGAAGGTTAATCAATTTATCAATATAAGAGGAAAAGGGGTTAAGGGAAAAATATCTGGTAAAGAAATATTAATAGGCAATAGATTAATTATGGATGAGAATAAAGTTTCTTTGAAATCAATTGAAAAGATCATTGATGGTTTTGAAAAGCAAGGAAAAACAATTTTAATTGCAAGTGAAAATGGAAAAGTTATAGGCGTTTTAGCTGTTGCAGATGCTTTGAAAGAAGATTCCATTATAGCTATTCAAAGACTTAAACAAATTGGATATAAAACGGTGATGATTACCGGAGATAATGAAAGAACTGCTAATACTATTGCTAAAGAGGTTGGAATAGATTTAGTTATTGCAAATGTTTTACCTGAAGAAAAAGCAAAAAAAGTTGAAGAATTGCAGAAAGAAGGAATGGTTGCTTTTGTTGGTGATGGATTAAATGATGCTCCTGCACTTAAACAATCAAACGTGGGCATTGCAATGGGCACTGGGACAGATATTGCTATCGAATCTGGAG